>Ga0114957_1000445_pt1 | contig 53424 bp, 47 predicted proteins | sample BantaG_FD_87175 | JGI IMG/M metagenome (GOLD analysis project Ga0114957, IMG submission 87175) | Marine algal microbial communities from Bantry Bay, Ireland - BantryBay_4 metaG | ecosystem: Host-associated > Algae > Red algae > Unclassified | place: Bantry Bay, Ireland | collected 2014-11-21 | reverse complement strand
TTAGGTTTGCACCATCAACATACTCCATTGCTGTGTAGAGAATGTTGTCAACTTCACCATAATCATAAGTTTGGGCTATATTGGGATGAATCAATCCAAAGGTGACTCGAAGCTCATCTCTAAACATTTGAACAAATGCTTCATCTTTGGAATATTTTTCTTGAATCATTTTGATAGCAACAATTTTATTTGCTTGCTCGCCGAGAAATCTAGCTCGACAAATTTTCGCCATTCCACCGTCAACTAGATGATCTAGTAGTAAATAGCGCCCGAATCTTTTTTGTTCAAAAATTTTTGACATCCCAATCCTTCAGCATGCTTAACGGCTTTTGAAGGTGTTTTCTTAAGTTCTATTTTAATAGAAGCGTGGAAAAAAGATAGAACAAGAAAGAAAGAGCCTCCGTCTTAAGTTATTGAAAATAGGTTGTCATTTGAACCGTTGTTTAATTTTCTCTTCTCGGGACTCTCGTTGTGCTAAAAATCTGATTATTTCAGTAGATATTTCCTCTAAAGATTTGTCGGTAACATCAAATACTGGCCAGGTAGGGTTGTTGTGAAATAATTGATCGCTATGCTCAAGTTCTTTCTTGATAGAATCTGGGTTCTGATAATTAGTGATCACTTGTGATTCGTCATTATCAACTCTGTTTCGCCTAATATTAAAAAGTGTTTCGGCATTTATGGTAAGTGCAATAATTTTTTTCTGATCATATGAAAAGACTTCTTTTGGTAAGGGATTATCAATGGAAATTTTAAAATTCAAAACTTTATATCCTCTCAAAGAAAGAAATATAGATAAAGGTGTTTTTGACGTCCGAGATATGCCTAGTAGTATTAAGTCCGCTCTTGATATTGCTTTAGGGCTAATTCTTTCATCATTTTTAAGAGTAAACTCTAATGCTGAAATCTTCTGATAGTAATTATCATCAACGATATTCCTTGAAAGTCCTGCTTCATACTTAGGAGATGTATTAAGAAATGAGCCAAAGAAGTTTAGCACTGGACCTAAGAGATCGATTTTTTCAATATCTGTTTTATCTTCAAGAATAAAATCTCTCAGTTTTTTATCAACTAAAGTATAAGCAATCAAATTGTGGTGAATGCTAGCTTCAACAATAGCCAACTTAAGTTCTTTAGAATCTTTGATATATTTTTTAATACTCACTTCAATGAATTGATCTTTAAATTGAAGTGATACTGCTCTTAAAAGGTCTTGGGCAGTTTGTCCTGTTCCATCAGAAATAACGAGAACTTTAAGCTTATTTTTTAACATAATTTATATCCTGTTTATTAAGAAATGATTCAATCTTTTGTAATATTTGAGAACGATCTTTTAAAGGGTGATAAGCAGTAGAGGATCTTTTTTTAAACCAAGTACGTTGAGCCTTTGCTAATTGTCTCGTAGATATATTAATTCTTTCAATGAGTGAGTCTTTATTGGTATTATCACCTTGTAAGAAATTGATGGTTTCTTTATAGCCAATTGATTTAAGAGGTTTTAACTCAGGGCAATAGTTTGTAAGTAGTTCTTCAACTTCTTTAATGAGTCCATTTTGCATCATTGATTGTGTTCTCGAATCAATAATTTTAAGATGATCTTCTTTGGGAATATCTAGATATATATCCAAGATATCCCAAGAGTGAATAATTGATGGCCAGTTACTCTTATCTTGATTGTCTGTCTCTTTTTGGTCTCTTGCCATTGATATAGGCCCATTATTATCCCAGTAATATTCAACAGCCCTTCTTATGCGGTAATGATCGTGGGCATGGTATTTTTTGAATGAATCAAGATCTTTTTCTTCTAAGATTTTAAGAAAAGGAGTGATGCCACTATCTCTATAAAGAGAATCAGATCTGATTTTTGTTTCCTTACTTGTACTGGCACTTTCATACATACCTTGAATAATTGCTTGAAGGTAAAAACCGCTTCCACCGACTAAAATCGGAGTTTTATGCTGATCTAAAATGTTATTAATAACTTGAACCGCTTTTTGAGAAAATGAAAAAGCATTAACAGGAGTTTTAATCGAATCAGTGGAGACAAAGTGATGTATACAGCTTTCTAACTCATCTTGTGTGGGTTTAGCAACTCCTATATTAAGCTCTTTATAGAAAAGAAGAGAATCAAAATTTACTATTTCGGATTCATATTTATTTGCGACTTCCAGCGACAAACTCGTTTTACCTGAAGCTGTCGGACCTTTAATAACGATTACTTTTCTAGAGTTCATTGATGATTTTGTTGAGTTCAATCATTGAGTTTTGCAGTACTGGGAAGTGAGTAAAAAGTAGACTTATTTGAGTAGGCTTTATTTGAAAGAGTTTAATCAAGTCTTCAGGCCTTAAAGGAGTTTGCAAAATTTTATCGGGAGCTTCAAGGAAACTTAACACTTTGGGTAGGCTTTTTATAATAAACTGACTTTCATTAATCATCATTGTTTCAATTGAGAGAGCATCTAGGGCCAAGCTTATATCTTGAAATTGTACTGGTTTATTAAAATTGATTGATTTTGAGACTAAGAGAGGGACTTGATTCGTATTTTCTGGAGTTAAAAGTTTGTAAATATCATTATAAAAATCTTTGGTTTTGAGAATGAAAACTTTTTGCTCTTTTAAAAGAAGAAGGAACTGCTCGTTTCTATTAAAGCAAAGGACTTCAAAATCATGAGCGCTTTCTGAGGTGGGTGAGAACTCCAAATTACTTTTTTGGGAGTTGAAGCCTTTATAAGATTGAGGAGTAAAGCTTTCATTTTGTCGAATATTGGGAACCAAGTTCGTTTCTGATAACTCTTTCTCGATTAAGGGGTCACTTTGAGCGCGAATCTTGTTAATAGTTTTTGAGATAAATGAAAGGATTAGTGACTCTTTAAAAACCTTAACAGATGTTTTTTTTGGATGAATGTTGACATCAACTTCATGGGTTGGAACATTGATTTTTATCACCCAGCTAAATTTGTTACTCAGTCCTAAGTTTAGAAGTGAGTAGTTTATTGAATTTCGAACTTTCTTATACTCAACAATTCTATTATTAATAAAAATCATTTGAAGAGGTCTATGCCGTGGGTTTTCATCAACATAAAAGTGGGTCGAGTATTTATCAAACGAATTCTTAATGTTCCTAAGCTCTGCTTCTTTTACTTTTAAAATATTAGCAATCCTTTCTCGTTCGGAGCTACTTTTAAGGATTGTTTTTTCATGAGTATTGATACTAAAAGTGAAAGCCACTTCTGGGTGGGAAATTGCTTGTGAGTAAATGGTATTTACAATATCGCTTTTTTCTTTTTTTTGATGCGATAAAAACTTAAAGCGCACAGGAGTGTTAAAAAATAGTTGCGAGATATTTAGGTTTGTTCCAGTCGTTGAGAGTTTCTTCTCAGCTTTTTGATGAAGTGCCTCTTGAGCGCCTTTTATATGATAGTGAGAACTTTCTTCTTGTGTTGTAGTTGTACATTTTATTTGTGAGACACTCGAAAGTGAAGCAAGCGCTTCTCCTCTAAAACCAAATGAGTGGAGTTGGTAGACATCATTAAAGTTTCGAATCTTACTCGTTGCATGCCTAGCAAAAGCCAAGGGAAGCTGGGCATAAGAAATGCCCTTACCATTATCAGAAATATTAATATAATCTAATCCATTATTTTGAACATCAATATTTATGTGAGTCGCAGATGAATCAATTGAGTTTTCAATGAGTTCCTTAATGATTCCAGAAGGAGAGTCTATAACTTCTCCAGCTTTTATTTGATTGATTACATGTTCTGGTAAAAGTTCTATGTTTTGTTGTGTTTGCATTAAGGCTTGTAGAAGCTAACTTGATTTCGCCCATTTGACTTTGATTGATATAAAGCTTGATCAGCTCTTTTAAACAGATCAGTTCCACTTTCTACGCCATCTGCGTAATCAGCGATTCCAATTGAACTTGTGACTACAAGCTTTTGGTCTTCATATGAAAAAGGAAAGCTCTCTATACTTCTTCTCATTCTTTCGGCAATTTCAAAACTTTGTTTCAAATTTGTTTTAGGTAATAAAATAACAAACTCCTCACCACCATAACGAGCAAATATGTCGCCTTCTCTGACTCCATTATTCCTAATTATTTGAGCAAGTTCTTTGAGTACGTAGTCGCCAGCATCATGCCCGTATGTATCATTTAGTTTTTTAAAGTGATCAAGGTCAAACATAATAATAGATATAGGTGAACCAGTTATTTTAGATTTTTTAATTTCAAGTTCACAGGCATTATTGAAAAACGACTTATTGAAACATTTAGTCAGTCCATCCATACTGGCATCTTCATGAAGTTTATCATAGGCCAGTCTCTCAGGGTCACCTTCTGGAATGTATTTAAAAGCTACTGTCCCAATTTTGATGATATCGCCTTTGGATAGGTTAGACTTTTCTAAAACCTTGTTATTGTTCACAAAGGTTCCATTACTTGATCCCAGGTCTTGTATGAAAAAATTAGTTTTACCAGTAGTGTCTTGTGCTTTTGTAATTTCGAAGTGTTTTCTAGATATACCCTGAAGTTCCATTGTGATGGTGCACTCGGGACTTCTTCCGAAGCTGGTTTCTTTTCTTGAAAGCTCAAAAAGAGTACCATTAAGGTCTCCGCCAACAACGACAAGGCAAGCAGACTTGCTTTGTGCTTCTTGATCCGAAGCGTTTAAAGCATCGTAAATATTGGTAATAAGAACAGTTGAGTTTTCGTCAGTCATTTCTTTATAATTTTATCCTCGTACAGCGATAAGTTCAATAGAGAAGTTATCACTATACATTTTTAGAGGTATTTGGTTTAGTTTCAAGGTTTTTCATGAACTCGATTTTTCCGAGCTCAACGCCTGGCTGATCAAAAGGATTAATTTCTAATAAGTGACCCATGGCGACTGTTAAAAGTTCAAAGTAGAGAAACACTTTTGCTAAATTGTCTTTATTTATCTCTGGAATGGTAAGTAATGAGTAGGGAAGCTCAAGTTTGTCATAAGCTCCGAGCGTTCCAAATAATTGGTAATTTAAAATATCAGAAAGTTCTAGGCCATTCATAAGTTTGATTTTTTTGTGCTCTAGTCTCTTTTTCATTATTAGTTGAGCTTTGGACTTTTGGACTTGTATAAAAAAAGTGAATTTATTACGAGGTCCTTCAATGAACAGTTGCATTTGTGAGTGCTCATCTGATGATCCATGGGCACATATGGGCGTGAGTCCAACTGCTTGCGAGTGAATATTCACTTTACCTAGGCTTTCGGCCCATAGTTGTGAGAACCATGAAGATACAGTTTTCATCATAGAAGAGTAAGGCATCAAAACAGTTTGGTTGACTCCTTGTTTATAGAGATTAAAAATTGTTTGTGCATTTTCAAGTAGTGGTATTGGGTTCTTGAGTGTTTCCTCAAAGAAATTTTCTTTTGTTTTCTCTATTTCTTCAATATTTTTTTTAAAAAATGCAAGTGGTAAGTATGAGACATTTGAGAGGACACTAAATCGTCCACCTACATTTTCAAAAATGTCTAGGGCCTGAGTTTGGGATTGTTGGGCGAGTTGACGAAGGTAACCATTTTTTGGGTCTGTACAAAAAACAAAGTGTTCGCGAATTTTGATTTCTTTATTAAGAAAACTCTCAAGCTTGTTAATAATAATATTCATGATAGCAATTGTTTCAGTGGTTTCTCCTGACTTAGAGACCACATAAAAAATAGACTTCTCAAGGTTGATTTTTTCTAGAGATCCTTGTATTTCATCTGCGTCGAGGTTTGCAAGAAATGTAATCTTATCTTCACCTAAAGCATCAAAGATAGCTTTTGTACCAAGATGACTTCCACCTATACCAATATGAACAAAGTGGTTTTTATCTTTAAATTGATCGAGGATTTGATCTATTTTTTTAAAGCTAGCTTGAGGCTTATTAATAAAATCCGCTCTGGGATGATTTTGAAGGAAATCTTTAAAGTAATCTACTAAATCTGGTGAAGGTGAAGTTATTTTTTGATTCGCATGTTTAATTTTCATTTTGAGTATTCTTTTTTTAGTTCTCTAGCAATAACAAGTTTTTGAATTTGATTCGTCCCTTCAACTATTTGCAACACCTTTGCATCTCTCATAAACCTTTCGGTTGGATACTCAGATGTGTAGCCAACCCCTCCAAGTACTTGAACGGCATCAGTCGTGACTTTCATTGCAACATCAGTTGCTTTCATTTTGGCCATGGCCGAAAGTTTAATATTTACTATTCCTTGGTCAAAGTCAGAGCATGCTCTTTGGACTAGCATGTCGGCGGCTTCAATCTCAGTGGCCATATCACTGAGCATAAATTGAAGGCCTTGAAAGTTAAAGATAGGTTGAGAAAATTGTTCTCGAGTAAGGGCGTACTTAGTTGCTACTTCTAATGCTTTACGCGAGAGACCTACTCCAATACTTCCAATTGTGATTCGACCTCTATTTAAAGCTGATAAAGCAATCTTAAAACCCATTCCAATTTCTGATAGAAGATTTTCTTTAGGAACTAAACAATTATCAAAAATAATTTCTCTTGTTGGGCTTGTTTTCCAACCCATTTTATCTTCTTTTTTTCCAATGCTAAACCCTTCCATTCCATCTGTGACAATGAAAGCAGAAATACCCTTAGAACCTGAGTCTTCTTTTCCAGTTCTTGCCATCACAATATAAGTTTTGGAAATACCGGCTGATGTGATCCACATTTTGGAACCATTGAGTATGAAGCCTTGATCAGTTTCTTTTGCTGTTGCTTTTAACGAGGCAGCGTCAGATCCACTGTAAGACTCTGATAAAGCAAATGAACCTATTTCTTTTCCGCTTGCCAGTTCAGGAAGGTATTTCTTTTTTTGTTCTAAGTTTCCAAATTCTTGTAGAATAGATTGAACCATACAAGAGACAGAAAGAGTGACGGCGTACGATACTGAGTGTTCAGCAATAGTGGAAAGAACTGTGCAAAGGTCATCATATTTAAGACCAGCTCCTCCAAACTCTTCGGAAGTCGTGATACCGCAAAAACCTAGTTCTCCGATGCCTTGATAGGTTTCGTTCCTAAAATTAAGTGCTTTTTCATCTTCTTCAATGAAAGGGTCCATTTTATGAGTACAATATTTCTCTAGTTGAGTCTTAATTTCATTTTTAAGTTCAGACATTTATTTTTCTTCCTGAGTTCTTTTTTCAAAAGTGGGTTCGCAATTTAAGTAAAGACTAACATATGCTCCAGTTTCAACTTTTTTAGAAATAAAACTATGAGAGAGGCTTGTACTTGATTTTCCTTGTTTAACTTCTTGGCCTTTATGAAAAAGCTTAAAGTTAAAGTGTGGAACGAGTTCTTCAGGAGTTGCGTTTGCTATATTTGCACTAATTTCACCATGAAGATTTAAGTCAACGTCTTGAGGCGAAGGGATATTGTATTTCATCTCAAGAGAGTTTGCTTCATTCGGGTTGATTTCAATGGAGTTTTTATCGCTTAATCGAATGTCTTTTTTGTAGTCTTGATACTGTGATGTCAAACTACAAGTGACTTTTGTTTCAAAATACCTGTGAGGGTTGTTTAAGACTTGTATGAAGTCATCCATTATTAAAGAAGTGTCTTTCTTTGTGCTAAGTACTTTTCCCTCAACTTTGTTTTGATTTAGAAGTAGTTTAGAAACAGCGCAGCCTCCCATTGCAAAATCACCAACTTTTTCAAGTCGGCTAGCGTATTGGATTTTAGAGACAGAAGCTACCCACCGTTGATTAACTTTTTTGTTAGGGCTATCTCTACATAGGTGGCCAGGGTCTCCCCAGATTGTGATCTCTTTGTTTTGAACTTTCTGACCTTTTAGTGTTTTCAAGACAGAAACCTTAACTCCATAGTTGGCAATAGTTTCCTTTGTTTCGACTAACAAAACAGTGGCGGTATTATCATAGTTTTTCATGAAAGTGTGTCCAAGAACAAAGTTTGAAAAAGTAGCGCAACTACAAGCAAACGTTAATGGGTAATACAGAAAAAGTGTCAGTATTATTGATGTTTTAAGCATTTTATCTCTCTTGTTTAATTATTTTTGAAAGCATTCCTTCAAAAGCTCTTTTGCAATGATCATAATCATGACTTCATTTGTTCCAGCACCAATTTCCATCAGTTTATTGTCTCGTAAATAACGCTCTAAATAAAACTCTCGAGAGTAACCATATCCACCATGTAGTTGAATTGCATCAAGGCAAATTTTTGTGGCAAGCTTAGGGATTTGCAGCTTTAGTCCTGCTGCCAATGTTCTGTCCTTCGTCCCTAGGTCATACTCTTTACAACCACTGTAGAGGTAATGCCTCATCATTTGAGTTTCACTATGCATTTCAGCAATCATTTTTTGAATGAGTTGAAAGTTACCAATAGCTTTGCCAAATTGTTTTCTTTCTTTTGCGTATTGAACACACTGATCTACGCAGGCTTGAGCAATTCCTAAGGAAATTCCTGAAATAGTAATTCGTTCAACATCAAGATTTTTCATCATATGGTAAACCGAGTCACCTTCGTTTCCGATTAACTGGTCATTTGCTACTTTACAGTTTTGAAAAGAAAGCTCTCCTGTTGGTGATGCTCTCATTCCCATCTTATGAATTTCTTTACTGACACTAAAACCATCGTTGCCTTTTTCGACAATGAAAGTAGAGAGGTCTTTTTTGTTTGGGCCTGTTCTAGTGTATAAGTAGACAACATCTGCATACTGAGCATTTGTGATCCACATCTTATTTCCATTGATGACATAGGAACCATCTGGTTGTTTTGCGGCCTTAGTTTGCATTCCGATAGCATCTGATCCAAACTCTGGCTCACTCATACCCATACAACCAACATGCTCTCCGCTAATGAGTTTTGGTAAATATTTTTGTTTTTGAGCTTCAGAAGCATTGTTGGAGATATTGTTCACACAAAGCATGCTGTGAGCGAGATAAGAAAGAGTAGAGGAGGCACATACTTTACCAAACTCTTCCATAACTAAAGTGGCTTCAAGCACTCCAAGTTCAGATCCCCCGTATTTAGCTTCTGCAGTGATACCAAGAAGACCTAATTCTCCCATTTTCTTAAATGCTTCTATATTAAATGTTTCATTTTCATCGTGTTGTGGTGCAGTCGGAGCTAATTCATTATTGGCAAAGTTTCGAGCAACTTCTTGTAATTGTTTTTGTTCTTCAGTGAAAAACCACATGTGCTCTCTCCTTAATATTGGCTGGTCTAAATGCTCTATTTTAGGGTTTAAAACGTTATTTGTGAAGAGAGATTGTTTGCCGCAGTGGTTTCTTGTCAGAGATAGGATAATCAATCATAATAATACGTAGCAATATAAATTGACCTTAAGGAGCAAGAGGTTTACCTATTTTGAAAACATTAACACACCAAAATTCTCAGAGTAATTTTAATAAAGATAAGAGCTTTAAAGAAAAGCTGGCCTTGGATAACTGGTTTCGCTATTGGGAGGTGTCTCCTTCAGTATGGGATCAAGTTATAGAAAAAAACTTTAAGCAAGACCTTGTCCTTATTCCTATTAATTGGGGACGGCATACTTTTGTAGATAAAAATACTCAGGAAATGAGTTTTGACTTTGGAGATGAGAAACCTGAATTAGACCTAAAACGGCTAGCAACTATCTTAAATGAAAAGTCTAAAAAGGTCGTTTTCTTTGTTCCATTAACTCCTTATCTTTTTATTAAAAATGGTGGTGTGCCCGATGAGCTTTTTTCCCAATCCTATGATGAAGAAAGCCTTCCTCGATTAGTTAACTATCAAGGAAGAGTAGAGAAGGTCTCTACTTATTTCTCTGCAAAGACATTTCAGAGCTTTAGTCGTTTCCTCATTTCTTTAAGAGCTTTTTTTAAAGCTGAAAATATTAATTGCAAGGTGAAAGGTCTCAATAGTGGGGTCATGAATGATGGTGAATTTGAAAGTTCATTCTTTGACTCTTCGAAAAGCTTTTTAAATGCTTTCAAACGTTATTTAGAGATAAACTCTATTGCAAAGCCAAGTATTAAAGATGCACATGACTACGCGAACTTATCTCTTAAGTTGTTTAAAGAAATGGTGAGTGATTGTTTAGGCAATTATTGGGATGGAGAAGTGAAGGTTTCATTTTTAGGCTCAAAATATGATGATATTCTTTTTAACTGCTTTAGCGATGAGTTTGATTCCGCCTCTGCTTGGAAAAACTTATTAAGTTCAATTAATACTGGCGCCTTACTTTCTTGTGAGCTGATTGCTGATCATAAAGTTTCAAATGTTTTTCAAAAAGCTTTGATTGATGTTCAGGGTACTTTGGAAGTAGAAAACCAGTTAGGGTTTTCTCTTCATAGGGAGGCAGGAGGAAAATTTGAAAAACTTGTGATGTGCGATGTTTTTGCTCCTTTTGAGTCTCAAATTTCACATTATTGCTTAAGAGATTATTTCGAAAGTAAGGGGAAGCATCATTTTTTAAATTTGAAGAGTGAAGAATTCGAATTTAATTTAAATACTGAGCTTGATTCATGTCGGGTTTTTATTTTCCAGGGTGATAAAATAGATTCAGTTCAGTTAACAAAAATATTACGCTTCTTTAAGCTGGGTGGAAAAGTTCTAGTTGATATGAGTGGACTTTCAATTGAATTGAGACAAAAATTCGATCTTTTCTTATTAGAAAATGATATTGGAGGTCAAAGTGTTGAATTAGTGGGCCCTGTTGTTTACTTTTCTCATGGTTTTGGACAGTTGATTTGCTTTGAAGGAGCTCACTTTGAAAATGAGACTCAAAAAAAGAAAGTTTATTTTTGGGATAATATATTTAAGTTCTTTGGCTTAAGTTTTATGAATATGGAAAAAGAAAGTCATGTAGTGAGTGTGACTTTGACAAGACAGGCACAAGCTTCTGAGTTAAATTATGAGCAAATTCGTAGAATCCTTCTATACAATACGCATAGTACTCCAACAAAAGTTGTTATTTCTCAAACAAATAACTTTGCGTTCCTGAAGTACCATGAACCAGATGAAGCTCGTGTTGAATCATCACCCGAAGGGATTGTTGTTAATATAAATGCTTATGGAAGTATTAAGCTAGACTTTGGTTTTTATAATGCACTTTAACAAGGTGGGAAATTAAAATGTTTTTAATCACTTATGTACCTTCGAAAAGAGAAGGATCAATTGTTTTCTTCCTAAAGTCTGTTTATTTTAAAAAAGGTCGGATGGCCCCGGAGGAGTTGAAGAAAATTTACCAAAACTTTAATGAATCTGAAGGAAAAGATACATCAATAGATAGAAAAATAGCTTTTAGTAGTAAAGATGAACTAGTCAGTTTTTCAGAGTATTTAAGCCAGGCTTGTAATTTAAGTGAAGGCCACCTGATGAACTTAAAAGAAGCTTATCCTTTAGTTCATGATAGTGATTTTCTATTAGAACGAGATAGGAACAAAGTTCTTTCAATAGGTGAAAAGATACAAGCAAGGCGCCCAGCAGGATTTCTTGATCGTTTATTATCTTTCTAACCAAAAAGGATCATTTGGGGGAGTAATTTCAGATCTATCAAAAAGAAACTCATAAGAACCGATAATCTTTCTATATTCCATTTTCTCTATGAATTTTTCATTAATAATAATATTTGGTTGCTTACAATCAAGAAAAACACCAAGATTTTCAAGGCTTTTGAAAATACTATCGAGATCCCAAAATTTAATTGGAGTATAAGCTTCATCCTCGCTGGCCCAGCTCATACTCTTTGAGCTTAAGATGATCTTAAAAAGACTTACGCCATTTTCTTGAAATTGTCCGATTAGTCTGTGAGGAATTTTAATTACTTGGTTCCATCTTTGATGAAACTCTTCTTTGTCGAGACCTGCGATTTCTATGACTGACCTGCAAAATGCAAGGCACCCTGCACCCTCTTTATAACGAGGGTCTTTATCTAAGCCTGCGTATACTTTATTGTTACCACACTCAATATATTCTTCGAGGTATTTCTTTACTCTGTCTATAATAGTATCGTTTACGAGGTAGGTTAGGCTGTGGACTCTACCATAGCGTCTTTTTCTTTTTAATTCTTTTTGTAGTGCTCCTGAATTTTCAAGGGCCCCTGGATAAGTAGTGACAAGCATACCCAGTCCTAGCTTTTCTTTGAAAAGTTTTTGAAAAACATCTTTGTCAGTATCAGTCATGCTTGTAAAGTTATAGTAATGGAGTTGAGCGGATTGAGAAGATTGTACTTCGATGGCCACATGAGAAATAGCTCTATTCATTGGAAGGATCTGATTGATAAAACTTGAATAAAACAAACTTCGAGGGCTGCTCCAATTGATACCCATTGGACTAGAGTAAAAGTGTAGAGTAATTCGAGCTTTACCTTTATAGAAAGAGTCTTCTGGAATGTGATGCTTGGAAGGTTTATATTTATCATGAAAAAGATAGGCCCAAATCAAAATGAGAAAGGTGATAAGGACAATGAATATTAACATATTTTATTACTTCAGTTCGAGGTTGATTAGCTCTACAGTATCAATTAGCTTTGCTAATTTTTTATTGTAATTGAGCGTCGAGCAAATTGCAAAGAGTGGGGTCTTTTGTTGCTTACCATCAAAGCTTAGGTCGTACAATATAAGATCGGACTTGTATTTTTCGCATGCTTTCTGTGCTTGCTTTAAAGTAGGGAGAAATTGTTTATTATAATCACTTATAAATTTTTTAGGAACAGTTTTGTCAGGCTCACTTTGATCTTTAGAAATTTCATAAGCATACAAACTTGTGTCGTGAAGTTTTTGAATATTAGCATTGAATTTATCATTGATTTCTTCGTAAGATTTTCGAGTGGGATCAAAAGATGGTTCAATTCTAAACTTAAATATCTCTTCTTTTTTTATTTTCTGATAGGCTTCTAGAGAACAAAACTGAGAGTGATCTTTTCTTAAGCATTGTGCATGGTTCTTGTTTAAATCTTCGCATTCATTTTCAATCAGAGAGAGTCTATCAATATAATTATTGATATTAGAAATATATTGAGACTTAACTTCCTCTTTGATTGTTGATTCACTTCTTAAAAGAGTTCTACCTTCTCTTATTTTTTTAAGTGAGTCTTGAGCTTGGAGAGTCCAGCTATTAATAAATGCGTAAGGGTATTGAATTTGTGGGCAAGGATCCACTGCTTTAGTTTTAGACTTTTTTACTGGAGCTTTGATACTTGGCTTTTGTTCCTTAATCGTAACTTCAGGAGTCTCCTCGTCTGGAAGTTTCTGCCCAAGTGCTTTTTGAGCAAGTTTATTTATTTCAGAGTAAGCATCGCATTTCTTTGTGAGTATGCTTTCAATCTTCTCATTTCCAGATTTCGAGAAGCATGTTTGATAATTATATGAAGTGTTTGTTATCTCTTCAAGGTAGTTACAATTTATTTTGAAGGAAATATGATGTGAATTTAGATATGACTGCTCATTTCTGAGCTCGTCTCTTTTTCTTTTTGTTACCTTGTCTTTTGTGTTCATTATATTATTGATTTTTTCGATGTCTCTATTGATTGAATAGTTTTGATCGATAACCTTTGTGGCGATATTTGCGAGTTCATAACATTGAGTTTCATTGAGAACTATATTAAAGTCGGGTTCACCTTCTTTAAAGTCTAGCTCTTTATTAAGATCTTCATAATGAAACTCTTCGTCCCATTTAAAGTAATTAGGAATCATAGAGAGGTTGTTTTCATCTAAAAGACTTCTTGAAGCAGTTATTAATTGATTAAACTGCATAACTTCGTCTTTTAAATTACACTGCTCATTTACAAATGATGTTAATGAAGACTCTTGGTCAATATAACAAGTTTTGTCAGAGTTAATCATAAAGTTTTTTAAATTAAAGCATCTATATCTAGACTCTTCAAAATTAAACTTTAGTTTTTCATATACAGTAAAAATATTATCTCTAAGGGTCGTTAAGTTATCAATTTTCTTCGTATTCCCTGTGATTTTATCTTTCCATGTTTTTACAATACTACTGTAGTTATCACCTTGCGTGGCTTGTTTGAATGCATCAACTTGGTTTTCAATATCTTTTAAATATACAGTCATTTTATCTAAAACGAGAGTCGTTTCTTGGACTTCACTATTGATTGAAGAATTACACTTAATTATTTCTTCTACCTTCGTTACTGGAGCTTCTTGATGAGTGCTTTGTTCCGATTTTTCAGTTTCTTTAACCTGCTGGGAAGTAGATTTATTGTTTAAACTTGGGTTATTCCTCCCACATGTACTAAAGAGTATGCATTGAAGGGTTAGAATAGTGATTTTCTTTAATATTTGTCTCATAAATTAGCTGTAGTTTAGATCAAAATAAGATTATGCTCCAGCGAGCATGAAAAAGTTACATAGATAAGTAGTTATTATGCCTTGAGAGGTGTATGAGTAGTTGTAATATATGTTAGAAAATAAGAAAAAAGAAAATTTTTATAATTTCACTTTAAGTGATCTTAGTGACTTTTTAAGTCAAAACCTAAAAGCAAAGCCATTTGTTGCAAAACAAGCTTTTTCTTGGGTTTATAAGCATAAAGTCTTAGATCCTATTCTTTGGCAAAATGTAAGTCTAAAGACACGTGAATTTATCGCATCAAACTTCACATTTGAGACGCCTGAGCCCATTTGGAGTGGAAAATCCAAAGATGGTACAGCTAAGTTTTTATTAAAGCTTCACGATGGTGAATCTGTCGAAACAGTGATTATTGCATCCAGAGAAAGACGGACTCTATGTGTCTCCTCACAGGTAGGGTGCGCTATTGGTTGCACATTTTGTTATACAGGTACTCAAGGCTTAACGAGGCATTTATTGCCCTTCGAAATTGTCGGGCAATATCTCTTTGCCAATAAGTGGCTTGAGGAAAATGAAGGGACTCATATTACAAACATTGTTTTTATGGGACAAGGAGAACCTCTGCACAATTATGACAACGTAGAAAAAGCTGTTACTAATTTTTTAGAACCTCATGCTTTTGGCTTAGGACAACGAAGAATTACTTTGTCTACTTCCGGGTTAGTTCCTAAGATTAAAAAGTTAGCTCAGTTTCCCCCCGTGAATATTGCTATTTCCCTACATGCTGCTCATGATGATGTGAGAAGTGAATTAATGCCCATAAATAAAAGGTATGACCTTAAATTACTTTTTGAGGCCATTAAAGAAATACCTATCAAGGCGCACAGATGGATCACTTATGAATATATTCTTATAAGTGATTTTAACGATCGACAAAAAGATATCGATGCATTGGCAGAGTTACTTCATCAAAAAAAGGCTAAAATTAATATTATTCCTTTTAATGAGTATCCTGGATCTCCTTATAAAAGACCAAGTGATGAGAAAATTATAGATTTTCAAAATGCATTGGTTAATAAAGGCTTTATTTGTACAACAAGAGCTTCAAAAGGTAATGACATACTTGCTGCTTGTGGACAGTTAAAAACACAAAAGGAAAAAGTTAATCTTTGGGAAGAGCCTTTAGCTTAGTTTTTTTGGACATTCGTATTTTCATCTAAATACCAAAACTGTAAATCATTTGAGTCCAAACTGTTTAGTTCTTGTGTTTCAGATGCGAGTGATCTTGCACTTTCTTGGTTGAGTTTAACGACTTCCGTTGTTAAATCTACTGTATTAGGTACATTAGCTTGTTCTTGTTGGGTTTCATTTTCAGCTGCGATGAGCGAGCCTGTAAGTAAGAATGCTAAAGTTATTAAAATTTTCATACCTATTACCTTTTTTAAAATTAACTGTACTAGTTTTATCGGTAACCTTTCCTCTAAACTTTAAGTACTTTTAATCTCTTTAACTATTTAATTTTATTATAACTAACGAAGTGAGATACAACAACACTTTGATGGCCTTGTTTCCTTTTGTCCGTCAATTCTACTTAAATTTCTTAATGACGATTTTTGGACTGAGCAATTGCGAGAACAAGAGAGATATTATCATTTCCACCGTATTCATTCGCTTTCTCAATTAGTGCTTCCGCTGTTTGATCAAGTGTTTGTGTCGTGGCAAGTGAAGGGTCGGGGATCATACCCGTAATAACTTCGAGAATTTCTTTATCAAAAACCTTACCATAAAGCCCATCTGAGCAAATAAGAAAAATATCATTTTTACTAATCGTGTATTCGAATCGATCAATGTTGATATTGTCTTCAAAGCCAATTGTTCTTACTAGAACATTTTTCATTTTGTCTTTGGCCGCATCTTTTCTTGAGTAGATACCAAGATTAAGCTTTTCTTGTACTAGAGAGTGATCTTTTGTTAATTGGTAAAGCTGTCCTTGACTAATAAGATAGGCTCTTGAATCTCCAACATTTGAAAAGTAAGCCTTATTGTCTTCTATGAGCATGGAAACGATTGTTGTTCCCATTCCTTTGAGTAGTTGTTCTTTTCCTGATTTTTCTAAAATGAGACGATTTGCTTTTAATATGCAGTTTTGCACATCTTCGGTTTTCTTAGGTTTGTTTCTATCTAGTCTTGTAAAGTGATCTGAAAAAATTTTTACTGTTAACTGGGAAGCGATGTCTCCACCCTTATGGCCGCCCATGCCATCGGCTACCACAAAACACTTATTTCTGGGATCTATAAATATAGCATCTTGGTTTGTTTTTCTAACTTTTCCTCTATGTGTCTTTCCGGTACAAATTAATGGCAAAATTTCATCCTTTTTCTCTATTTAACATTATATCTATGAATAACTTTCAAGGTCAAAAAATTGAGTTTTTCCAGACTATATTAGTGCGTTTCTTAGGTAATTGAATGCTTTGAGTGAGCAGGTATTTGAGTTACAATAATATTAGGCGCATTAAGTATCATCACTGGAGGAATAATGAGCATAGATATTAAGGATTTTGTCGCAAAAAATTTTGAAGCAGAGAATTTCTCCCATTTGCACTGGAATGGTAATTTTCAAGATTATATTGACCTGGTGACAAAAAACCCAATGATCATTAGAAATTCATTTCAAAGAGTCCACGACATGATTATGTCTTTTGGAACATCTACTTATACAGAATATAAAAAAGAAATAACGAGATATCACTTTTTTGATGATCCTATTGAAAATGGTAAAGATGCGATTTTTGGAATTGATGTTCACTTGATGAAGTTTGTTAATTTTTTCAAAGCAGCTGCAGCAGGTTATGGAACGGAGAAAAGAGTACTGCTTTTACATGGCCCTGTTGGTTCTGCAAAGTCTTCTATCTCACGTTTGTTAAAGAAAGGACTCGAGCATTATTCTAAAACTGATGAAGGTGCACTTTATACTTACGAGTGGCACGATGAGAATGAAACTGAAATTCTTGGAGGTGAGAAGTTCTTTGCCTGCCCAATGCATGAAGAGCCATTAAAGCTTATCCCTCTTGATGCGAGAAAAGCGCTTTTACTCAAAATTAATGAAAGTAGTGATTTTCATAAGCTGAACGTAAAGGGAGATGTTAATCCTGCTTGCCGTTATATTTTTGAACAGTATATGTTGAAATATGATGGAGATTGGTCGAAAGTGATGAATCATATCAGAATTAAGAGGCTAGTTTTAAGTGAAAAAAATAGAGTGGGGATTGGTACTTTTCAACCAAAAGATGAAAAAAATCAAGATTCAACAGAACTTACTGGTGATATAAATTATAGAAAAATTGCTCTTTATGGAAGTGACTCTGATCCGAGAGCTTTCAACTTTGACGGAGAGTTTAATATTGCAAATAGAGGTATTGTTGAGTTTATTGAAATGCTTAAGCTTGATGTAGCTTTCCTTTATGACTTGCTAGGTGCTTCACAAGAGCAGTCAATAAAGCCAAAAAAGTTTGCACAAACTAGTATTGATGAAGTTATTTTAGGGCATACAAATGAACCTGAGTATAAAAAACTACAAAACAATGAGTTCATGGAAGCCTTACGAGATAGAACGGTTAAGATTGATGTTCCTTACATCACTCGACTTGACCAAGAAGTTAAGATTTATCAAAAAGATTTTAATGAAGAAACTTTAAATATCCACATTGCTCCACATACAATTGATATGGCCTCTACTTGGTCAATTCTTACTCGTCTTGAAGAGCCTAAAAAGTCCGACTTAACTTTACTCCAAAAGTTGAAACTCTATAACGGAAAAACATTGCCAGGTTACAATGAAGATAATGTTAAAGAGCTAAGAAAAGAAGCTGTGAGAGAAGGACTAGAAGGGATTTCTCCTCGTTATATTCAGGATAAGATTTCGAACTCCCTTGTAAAGCACTCCCATACAGGATGTCTGAATCCATTTATGGTTTTTAATGAACTAGAGTCGGGATTAAAAAATCATGCATTAATTAATTCTCCAGACAAGATGGATCATTACAAAGAACTCTTAGCAATTTGTAGACAAGAGTATGAAGATATTATTAAAAATGATGTAATGAAAGCAATAAGTGTCGATGAGTCTGCGATTCAAACACTTTGTGCTAATTATATTGATAATGTAAAAGCCTACACTCAAAAAGAAAAGATTCGAAATAAGTATTCAAATAAACTTGAAGATGCAGATGAAAGATTTATGCGATCAATAGAGGGTAAAATCGATATTGCAGAGTCGAGAAAAGATGACTTCAGACGCGAGATTATGAACTATATTGGTGCCTTGGCAATTGAAGGTAAGCAGTTTGACTTCAAAACTAATGAGAGGTTACATCGCGCTCTAGAGTTAAAACTTTTTGAAGATCAAAAAGATACAATCAAATTAACAACACTTATTTCAAATGTTGTAGATAAGCAGACGCAAGAAAAGATTGATGTAGTAAAAGGAAGACTTGTTAATAACTTTGGTTATTGCCACATCTGCGCTACAGATGCTTTAAACTATGTCGCTAGTATTTTTGCTAAAGGCGATGCGGTAACTAGTAAATAGGGGGCGCAGTATGGACCACCCAATTAAGCGAGATCATTCAAGATTTCGAAAAATTGTAAAAGGAAAACTAAGAGACAATTTGAGAAAATTTGTTTCTAACGGACAACAAATCCTTCCTAAAGGGAAAAACAAATTCCGTATTCCAATGCCATCTATTGAATTGCCACGCTTTAAATATGGATCTGCTTCTCAAGGTGGGGCAGGGCATGGAGAAGGAAAGCCAGGTGATCCAGTTGATGGAAATCAAGGTGAGCCAGGAGGAACTGGACCAGGCGAAGCTGGTCAAGACGAAGGACAAAAAGAATTAGAGTTGGATGTAAGTCTTGAAGAACTGGCTTCAATTTTATCTGAAGAGCTAGAGCTTCCAAATATTGAACCTAAAGGTAAAAAACAAATTGAAAGTGAAACAAACAAATATACGAGTATTGGAACTGTTGGACCAGACTCACTTCGACATGTTAAAAGAACCTTTAAAGCGTCATTGAAAAGGCAAATTTCTCTAGGTCATTACGATCCTCTTGATCCTAAAATTATTCCCTCTAGAAAAGATTTTAGATATAGATCTAGTAATACTAGTATCGAAATGGAAAATAGTGCGGTTGTCATTTACATGATGGATGTCTCCGGCTCAATGGGTGATGAGCAAAAAGAAATTGTGAGAACTCAAAGTTTCTGGATTAATTTATGGTTAAAGAGTCAGTATAAAGACATTGAAGTTCGTTATATTATTCATGATGCAACTGCAAAAGAAGTCAATGAAGAAGTTTTTTTCAAAACAAGAGAAAGTGGAGGAACTTTAATTTCGTCTGCCTATAAACTTTGTCGCGATATCATTGCTGAAGATTATCATAGTGATGAATGGAACATTTACCCATTTCATTTCAGCGATGGAGATAATTGGTCAACTGATGATACAAAGTTATGTTTAGATATTTTAAACACTGACCTTCTTCCTGTAGCAAATATGTTTGGTTATGGGCAAGTGGAGAGTCGCTATGGTTCAGGGCAGTTCTTTAAAGATTTGAGTGCAGCTTATGGAGAAAAAAATAAGAAAATTATATTAAGTAAAATAAAAAATAGAGAAGCAATCTTAGATTCAATTAAAGATTTTTTAGGAAAGGGAAACTAATGTTACGAAGTAAGCCTATTTCAAAAAAGTTAAGACAGTTGCAAAAAGAAATTCAAGGATATGCTGATGATTACGGGTTGGATTACTTCGATCAAGTCTTTGAAATGTGTGATTATGAGACAATTAATATTTTAGCAGCTCAAGGTGGTTTCCCTTCTAGGTATCCTCACTGGAAATTTGGAATGCAGTTTGACCAACTCACAAAAGGTTATCGCTATGGTCTGCAAGAAATATATGAAATGGTTATTAACACCGACCCTTGTTATGCGTACCTACTAGATGTTAATAATTGGATTGATCAAAAACTCGTGATGGCCCATGTCTACGGTCACAATGACTTTTTTAAAAATAATCTTTGGTTTAAAAGTACTGATCGAAATATGATGGATGTGATGGCCAATAATGGCTCCAAAATTCGTCGTTATATGAAAAAATATGGAATTGATCGTGTTGAGAAATTCATTGATGCAGTTCTTTCATTAGAAAACCTTCTCGACGTTTCAGAGCTTTTTGAAAACGAAGAGGTGAGAAGAAGTAGAAGAGAAACGGAACAAGTCTTTGCTTATGAGAACTCTAGTGAATATGAGCAAGTTGATAATAGAAGTGATGCTTTAAAGAGCTTTCTCAAATCTGCTGCAAGAAATGAGAAAAATAACTCAGCAACTGGCGATGAGCCTGAGAAGTTAGAAATCCCTAGTAAAATACCAGTTTCTCCTCAGAAAGATGTTTTGAGGTTCTTAATGAATTTCGCTCCTATTGAACAATGGGAATCTGACATTATCGGGATGCTAAGAGAAGAGGCATATTACTACCTTCCACAAAGAATGACTAAAATCATGAATGAAGGATGGGCAAGTTATTGGCACTCCAAAATCATGACTGAAAGGGCATTGGATTCTTCGGAAATTATTGATTTTGCTGACAAGCATGCTGGCGTCATGGTGATGAATGAGAAAAATATTAATCCCTATAAGGTAGGGATTGAACTCATGCGCGATATTGAGCATCGCTGGGATACTGGTAAGTTTGGAAAGGAATATAATGAGTGTACGAATATGCAAGAAAAGCATGCTTGGGACTTAAAGCTAGGAAAGGGAAGAGAAAAGATTTTTCAGGTACGCCAAAGTCATAATGATATAACGTTTATTGATGAATTCTTAACACCTGAGTTTTGTGAAAGACAGAAGCTATTTGTTTACAAATATAATCCAAGAAATGAGAGATTTGAAGTTGATACGAGAGACTTTGAGGGGATTAAACAGAAACTTCTCTCACAATTGACTAACTTTGGCTCTCCTTTGATTTCGATTACAGATGCGAACTATAAAAACAGGGCAGAGCTCTTGTTAGAGCATACTCATTACGGAGTTGACCTAGATGTTAGTTTTACGGAACAAACGATGAAGAATCTTTATAGAATTTGGAAGAGGCCAATTAACTTAGCCTCTAAATCTGAAGAGAAAGAGGTTGTTTTTCACTTTAATGGAAAAGAATTTTCAACCAAAAGTTAATGCTTCTTTATTTTAAAATAGGCATTACAAACTTCTTTTGCAGACTCTGAGTCATATCCATTATTATTATAAACATCATTTATGCATGACCCATAGCTTTTGTATTTAATACGTGCTTTAGCACAAACTTTTTTTGCTTCAGATGAATCGTATCCATTGTTGTTATAAACATCTTTGAAACATGAACCATAACTCTTATATTTGATACGTGCTTTAGCACAAACTTTTTTTGCTTCAGACGAGTCGTATCCATTATTGTTATAAACATCTTTGAAACATGAGCCATAACTTTCATATTTAATACGTGCTTTAGCACAAACTTTTTTTGCTTCAGACGAGTCGTACCCATTACTATTATATACATCTTTAAAGCATGAATTATAACTTTCATACTTAATTCGTGCTTTAGCACAGACTTCTTTTGCTTCAGAAGAGTTGTATCCATTGTTGTTATAAACATCTTTGAAACATGAATGAAAACTTTCATACTTAATACGTGCATTAGCACAGACTTCTTTTGCTTCAGATGAATCGTATCCATTATTGTTATAAACGTCTTTGAAGCATGAACCATAGCTTTCATATTTCTGAGAAAAACTATTGATAGTTATAATTAAGACTATAATGCTTGCAGCTTTGGTGATGAAATTCATTGGTTTTCTCCTTATCCTATTGTGGTATCAAAAGTAATGGACTCAGTACCTTATGAGAAGACCCCAAAATGGCACTGTAAGGAAATATCAGTGTTAGGGAAAATTCTTTAATATTGTTTATGTGTCAGTGAAAAAGAATTAAGGAAAGACTAGAACTTACAATATGTAGTTTACAATGGTGAGGTAGAGCATCGCTTGTGCAACAGGGCAAAATCGTGGGCCAAGGCAGGGGTCATGTCTCCCTTGAACCTCAATTGATACGTTTTTACTTTTTTGCGTGTTAATAGATTTTTGCTTTTTCCCAATAGAGGATGGAGCTTTTAAAGTAACAGTGATTTCAATGGGGCTTCCAGTACTTATACCACCTAAAATTCCTCCGTGATTATGAGACAGAAAATTAACTTTTGAATTTTGATTTAGAATCATTTCATCATTATGCTGACTTCCTGTCATGCTGCTCGCAAGAATTCCAGAGCCAAATTCAACTGCCTGAACTGCTGGTATAGAAAAAAGTGCAAAAGATAAGTTGGCCTTTAACGAACTGTAGGTTGTACCTCCAATTCCTGCCGGAACTTTGTTTATAATTAATTTCACTTCTGAGCCAACTGAATCACCTTCAACCTTTAGGCTTTGTAGCTTATCTTTCATTAATTGTGCTACAGGAGTATCAAGTGTATTTAAAGTAGGTTCAATTTCGATGTTTTTGATCTGAGTTTTTTCTTGTGAGATATTTCCAATTTTATTAACAAACGAAATGACTTCTAACTCCGGAAGCTTTTGTTTTATAACTATTTGAGCAACTGCGGCCGCAGCGACCCTTGTTAATGTTTGTCTAGCACTACTTCGTCCACCACCTCTGTGATCTCGTATACCAAATTTGCTTTGAACGCTGTAATCGGCGTGTCCCGGTCTTATTACATTTTTTAAATCATTATAATCTTTGGATTGATGGTCTTCATTAGCAATAAAAAGAGAAATAGGCATTCCTGTTGTTTTGCCTTCAAAAGTTCCGCTAATTATTTCAACTTTGTCTTTTTCTTTTCTTTGAGTGACAAATTCACTTGTTCCAGGACGACGTTTATTAAGCTCTTTTTGAATTAAACTTGTATTTAAATCCAATAGAGGAGGAACACCTTCAATGATAATGACATAACCCTTGCCGTGAGATTCACCTGCATCTGTCACTATAAATTTTTGACCAAAACTATTACTGATATTGAACATATTTAGTTAATCTCTTTTTCATTTCTAATAGACTGAATTTTTTTTCAAAAACTTGACCCATGTCATTTCTCAATAGAACAGTAATTTCTTTAGAGTCATTTTTTTTATCATAAAGCATTGCCTTTGTAATTAAGCTAATATTAGAAGGTGAAATTTTTGATATTCGATACTTCTTCACTAAAGATGTCTTTGGTTGTTGTGAACTTAAAAAGAGGTTGAAGTCGCAGCCTCTGAACACAGCTTCTCCGTGAGACCACTTCTTTGACCCCTCTACTTTTTCTAGGGCGTGAGCAAGGGTATGCCCAAAGTTTAAAACCTTTCTTTTACCTTTCGTATCAAAAAAATCTTTTTCAATAATTTTTTCTTTGTATTGAATACATTCTTTAATGACTTTTGGAGTGGCTTTTAAGGATAATTTAATATTTCGTATCACACCGTACTTATAAAGTTCTCCTTGCCCCGAAAGTAATTCTTTTTGAGTAAGAGTTTTAATAAATCCATGATGTACTAAGACTTGAGAAGGAAGATGAAATTGGCCTAAAATATTTTTGTACTCATTTAGGTTGATACCTACTTTCCCACCAATCGAGCTATCAATTTGTGAAAGTAGGGTTGTTGGGATATTTATCCATGAGACTCCCCTCATGAAAATAGAGCTTAAAAAACCAACTGAGTCACTGAGAGTTCCACCTCCTATACAACAAATTGTACTTTGTCGGTTAACATTCATTCTTAAAAGCTTCTCGCTTAAGCTATTTATAATATCAATCGTTTTTAGTCTTTCATCGACTTTTAAAGTAATTCTTGGATTTAGATTTTCTAGTATTGGAAAGAGACGTAAAACGTTTTTGTCGATGAAAAAAATAGTATTAGTTTTTTTTTCTAAATCCCTAACAAGTTTCTTTAGCGATGAATAATAGAAGACTTTAGATGATTTCATTGATGATATTTTGAACTTCTTTAGCAACTTCTTCAAGGGTTAATATCTCTGTGTTTATTGTATAGTTTGATTTTGAATACAGGTTTCTCTTGCGCTTTAAATAGAGTTTCTTGGCATCTTCATTAAACAATGGACGTTCTTTTTGATTTGAAGCTCTAATTCTAGAAGAAATTGTTTTGAAGCTTGAATCAAGGAAGATAGTTTGAAAGCTTTTATTAATGAGTTGAAGGCTTTTTAATCCTTCAAGAGTTCCACCACCTGTGGCAAGTAGGAAAGGTTGATCTTTTGTTTGTGACAAAATACTCACTAATGCTGAATACTCACTTTCTCTGAAAAATGAAACTCCACTTTCCTTTATTATTTGCGAAGGAGTTTTTGTTGTCTGGAGCTGAATATAGTTATCTAGATCAAATGTATCAATGTTTTGAATTAAAGATAAGACAGAGCTCTTTCCTGAACCCATAAAACCAATGAGAGCAATCTTAGGGTTTAACTTTTTGATAGATTTCCTCCTTTAACTCTCTTTTTAAATCAATTTTTATGTCAAACCAAATTTCAATGTTTCTAATTGCTTGCCAAATAAGCATAGATAATCCATCAATTATTTGAGCTTGCTCTTTTTGCATTAAAATTGAATCGTTAATTTGATAGGAGAGGTCAAAGACAATTTTTTCATGAAAAGAGTAGTTTGAAATCAATGGATAGTTTTTTAAAGCATCGGTTGGAATAGTACTGATTAAAAGATCAAACTCTTCATTTTGAAGATTAAGTTTATTTATATTGAAGACAGAGTAATAAGCTTCTTTTCTTATGGAGCGATTAAAAATTTTTATTTTAGACGTATCATTTTTTTTGAGAAAATAGATAAGAGTTTTCGACACATCACCTGAGCCTAGAATAAGAACTTTAAGATTTCTCACAGAAATTTTTCTCTCTAAGAAACTAGACTTGATTCCATAGTAGTCAGTATTATAGATGAAATATTTATTGCCCTCCAACTTGTAGGTATTTGGAGCCTGAGTCTCTTCACTTACGGGGTCTGGTTTAAAACTTATTGGGAATGTTTTTGTGAAAAACTTATTTTTAAAAGGAGAAGTTATATTAAAGCCATCAAGGCCTGTTACATCAATATCATTAACATGAGAGACTTGTTTTAGCTGGTAACTCAATAAAAGATTTAGCTTCAAAGCTATTTGATGATAAATGCTTGGCGATAAGCTGTTTGTAATATTATTTCCGAATAGAGCAAGTTTTTTCATTTTAAGCAGATTATTGTCTTTTTATCTTTCTTGGTAAATGTTAAATTATCGCCGTTGTGAAGATATTAGATGAAAAAATGATTATTGCTGGACCATGCAGTGCAGAATCCTATGAACAGCTAGAAATAATAGCCCAAGCTTTAGTTGAATTAGGGATTAAAAAAATGCGCCTTGGTGCTTGGAAACCTCGTTCTAGGCCAAACTCATTTGAAGGTCATGGAGTAAAAGCAATTGAATGGGCAAGAGAGATTCAAAGTAATTTTGGAGTGGAAGTCTTTACCGAAGTCAATTTTCCAGAAGATGTGGAGTGTTGCCTTGAAAATAATATTCAATCTTTTTGGATCGGAGCGAGAACTACAACTAACCCATTTATGGTCAGCAAACTTGCAAAGTCATTTGAAGGAAGAGAGGTTCGAAACATTATTGTTAAGAATCCAATAGCACCTGACTTAAAGTTGTGGATCGGAGCGATTGAAAGATTAAGTGGTGTTACTGATAATATATTTGCTTGTTTGAGAGGTTTTTCAACTTACTCTTTAAGTGGTTTTAGAAATGAGCCTTTATGGGACATTGCGGTTGAACTGAAAAAGAAATTCCCGACTTTACAAACATTGGTAGACCCTAGTCATATAAGTGGAGACAAATTATTAATCAATGATAGCTGTCAAATGGCAATGGACTTTAACTTTGATGGTTTGATGATAGAGGTTCACCCAAGGCCACAAGAAGCTCTTAGTGATAGTGAGCAACAAATTGACCTTAATGAATTCAAGACTTTGCTTTCTAATCTTGAAGTGAAAACTAATATCGATAAAGATAGTAGTATTAGTAAAGATATTGCTGAAGAACTATCAAGAGCTCGTGCTGAAATCCAACTAATAGATGAAGAAGTTTTATCCTTACTTTTAGCTAGACTTAATTTAAGTAAAGAAATCTCTTTAATTAAAAAGCAATATGGGCTTTCAGTTTTGTCTTTAAGTCAGTTTGATGCTTGCTTAAGGAGTCGAATAAGTGAAGGTGAGAAAATCGGCCTTCCCAGAGAGTTATCAGAAAAGTACTATCGTCTCATCCATTCTTATTCAATTAAGAGCCAAAGCCTAAATACGTCACTTTAAATACAAGCAGTTAATCTTGTGGATTGCCACATATTGTATGCAGGTTAATTTTATTGTTTGGCTGCTAAGTGCCTGTAATTATTTAAAAAAATGTCTAGGTAAAGATATAAATCATGTTTCCGATGAGAATAGAAAGGTATTTATTAGTTGGGAAGGAAGATTATGTTATCAAAAGTTACAAAGATTTTAGCCATTATATCTATTTCATTGCTCTATAGCTGCCAACCAAAAAGCTTATCAAGCTTCTCTGAAGCTAGTGCTAATGGAAATCCTGCTTTCAGTGATGATCCTTTTGGACCACCGAAAGATGATGCACCTGATTTAGAACCACCTGCTGCTGACCCAGGTAGTGGAGGAGGAAGCCAAGGAACAGGAACAGTTTGTAAGGGAGAGGACAAGGTAACGTGTCTTGGAGGCTTTGATGCAGATTCAAATGGAAAAACTATACCGACAAAAGTATTATTTTTTGGCGTGAGCCCAGCTGACAAAGATGCTCTTGCACAAGAGTTAGTTGATAAAGGAAATAATGAACTAAAAGTGGGAGACCATACACTTCTTAGGTTTGAATTTTCTGAAGCGGTTACTTATGACGCAATATCTAGAAATGAATACATGAATTCAACTAATATGATTAATACCTATGGAAGCACTGATCACTATGTGATTGCGCTTGTAAAAGGATTGTTACCACCATCAGGAGGAACTATAGGTTATTCTCCAGGCTTAAGAATTAACTGGAAAACAAAGAGATCAATAGTTGTAATGGACTATGACTTTGTAAGAGATGGCCAAAACGGAGATCCTAACTACGGAAAAACGGTTCTTGTTCATGAGATTTTCCATGCCTTAGGTGCCCCACACACTTGTGATGGGAATGGTTCTTCAGACAATACTTTAAGATCGGTCAATGGAGCACTCATAAATGGTTTTGTAAATTATAATGATATTAGCTTAATTACCCAAGTTGATAATACTTTCTATGACTTTAACATTTATGTCGAAGATAATATTCAGTATCTCGGAGCTAGAACAGTGAGTAACGCTCAAGGTGATTCATTGGTCTTTGATACAAGGACAATCATGTATCAATTTGCTAGGCCTTACAGCTTGTTTAACGCTGGTAATGAGTTCGATACTAGTTACTCAAATATTTTAAACTCGTACTATCAACAATTTGTGAAAGAATAGCCTGTAAGAAGGGCTATTACTGCCTATTATTGTAAGTTAATTAGATAGGAGAGATCATATACACATGATAACTTTCTTAAAATTCTTGCTTGTTTCAATCCTTTTTAGTTTTTCAATTTTTGCTCAAGAAGGTTTTGAGAGGTTTAAACTTGAGCTCACCTCATATCATGCTCCTGATTGGAATAAGGTTTCTCAAATCTTTAATAATGACTCTGAAAAGCTAAGAGAAAGTTTGTTAAAAATTTATTCAGATACTGAGCTCTATTACCCTCCAACTGATAATCTACCTGAAGCAATTCAATTGGCCCGTAAAAATGCACTTATGGGTCTAGGCCAATTTACTCCAATCTCAAATAGCGAGGCAAGCAAAGAAGTCGAATCTTTTCTCTTGCAAGAGTTGAGTGGAAATCAAAGCGACAGACTTTCGATTATCTATGGTCTTGCTAATCTTGGAAGTGAGAGTTCTTTAAATTCTTTAGTAGACATCTTAAATGCAAGTAACGATGAAACTGAACTTCTCCCAATTTTGGATGCAATAGATCATCATATTAATGGACCTGTTAAATATGAGAAAGTAGGAGATCTAAAATATGTCAAAGATTTTGAGAATAAAAATATAGAAACACCTCTTTCAAAGCGAGGAGGCGGAGACTGGTCGGATGCCTTGCTTAAAGTTGATTTAGCAACTGAGAAATTAAGAGATAGAGTTAAAGATAATAAGTATGCAATTAGCTTATCTAGCATTGACCTTGTGAGAAAAAAAATATTAGATTCAGCAAAGAGCCAAGGCTTTGTTGTTCGCACAGGTGAGGTTGGTACTAGAAAAAACAGGTCTTTGAATAATAAGAGTTCTAATAGACAAATTGCTTCTGACTCATCATCAACACAAAATAATAGTATGGATAATCTCAACTCATCTGAAAGAAAATCAAGACAACCAGCTGATGATGGCTCTTCGAATAATAAACTATATTATCTATTCGCCCTGATAGGTGTTTTATTAGTTTTATTTTTTGTCCTTAAGAAAAAATAAAAAGTTAAATCAAAGAAATATCTTTAAAGAAGTTGGGATAACTTATCTTTACAGTATTTTTTTCTTCGAAGTTTGGTTTTCTTTTAGAATGAATAACTTTTTGACTAACGAAGTAACTCATTAAAATACGATGATCATTTGATTTGAAATCATGAGATTCAATAAAATTACCATAACCAATTGAGAGAGAATCTTTAGAGATGACAACCTGGCACTCAGGGCAAACATGAGAGAGTAGTTCTTTAATACCCTTTAACCGGTCAGATTCTTTGACTCTCAGTTCACTTAAGTTTTTTATCAAAACTGTTCCTTTCAGCTGTGAGAAAAGAATTGAAAGAATAGGGAATTCATCAATCAAGAAAGTAGTATTAAAGCTATCTAAGTTCTCAGGTGATCTTATTGATGATAAGGGAGTATAAGAAACAGTGATGTCGCCAACAAGCTCACCAAGGTTATAGTGCTGATTAGATAAATGGATATTACAATTCATTTCTTTAAGAAGTCTTATATACTCAATTCTTGTTGGATTTAAAGACACACTTTTTAATAAATATTCATGAGTATTTTGACTTAAAATACTTGCTATCATTAGAAAAATCGCACTAGAGGGGTCTCCCGGGACGTCAATATTGAAAGGTAGTATCGACTTGAAACTATCATTAATGTAAATAGTGTTGTCATTTTTTCGAATATTTAAATTTTGGTTTTTTAAAAATATTTCAGTGTGATCTCTACTTTCTATTGCCCCTGTGAGAGTTAATTCTCTATTTGCACATAAAGCGAATAGAAGAAGTGAACTCTTTACTTGAGCACTAGGAATCTTTATATTAATAGAGCTAATTTGACTTACACTTTGACCTACGATCTCAAATGGGGCGGTCATACCTTTTGCGTAACTATTTATTTCTACTCCGAGTTTACTTAGAGGTTCAATTATTCTTTGCATCGGGCGTCTCTTCAGGGAGTTATCTCCTGTGAGTAAATAGGATTTACTTAGCTCAGAACCACTGATCATTCCAGCTAAAAGCCTAATTGTTGTACCTGAGTTTTTGCAATCAAGCTCTTTGATACCTTGAGATATTTGATTGAGACAATTTCGTGTGGTTTGAACATCATCACAGCTTGATAGGTTTTTGATCTGACATTTACGTCCTGATAAATATTCGAAAATTAAATACCTATGTGAAAGGGATTTATCGCCTTCTAGCTTTATGATTTGCATTATTTATTGGTTGTAATATGGCCTAGACATTAGATCAAGCTTTCACTAAAATAAAGGTGATAACTAATAATTTTTATAACTTGGAGTACCTAAATAATGAGTGATAGACAAAAATCGACTAATAGTGTTTTGATGATTTTTTCCCTAGTTGTGGTCATGTTTTTTATGTTTATGGGCTTTAGTTTTTATGTGCTGAAAAGCTCCTCTGATAAGGTCGGCCTAGGAAGTAATAACAAATCAGCATCTTTATTCGAACAATTTGCAGGGGAGAAAGATCAGTCTGGGCCAATTGGGGTGATTGAACTTGATGGCGTGATCATGAACTCTAAGAAGATGATCGAGCTTTTACATGAAGCTGAAGAAAATAAAGAGATTCAAGCAATTATTTTAAAAATTAATAGCCCAGGTGGAGCCGTTGGTCCAACTCAAGAAATTTATGAAGAGATCGTAAGGATTGATAAAAACAAGCCAATTTACGCAAGCTTTGAAAGTATTGCAGCAAGTGGAGGCTATTACTTAGGAGCTGCTTGCCGAAATATATATTCGAATGCAGGAACGATAACGGGTTCTATTGGTGTCATTATGCAAACAGCCGATCTTTCTGAGCTGTATAAATGGGCGATGTATAAACCAGAAGTTATTAAGGCAGGAAAGTTTAAGGATGCTGGAGGACCGCATAGGCCATTAAAAGAAGAAGAAGTGATGATGATGACTCAGATGTTAAACGTTGTTCATAGACAGTTTAAAGAAGATATCATCAAGCGTAGGGGAGATAAGCTCAAAGGTGATATTGAAGTACTTGCTCAAGGACAAATATTTTCTGGTGAAGAGGCCCTTAGCGTTGGTTTAGTTGATTCAATTGGCGGGCTGTGGAAAGCCGCTCGAGAAATACATCAAGAACTTAAAATAAAAGAAGATTTTTCAATTCAGTATATCCAAAAGAAAAAGAAGTTTTCTTTGAATTACTTAATGAACGACCTTGAAGAAAGTTCAAAGTCTTTTATCAATAAAGCCTTGTTTTCTAAACAGCCAATGTTTTTATGAGCCAACAGGTAATAGTTCTTTTTTTACAAGAGCACGCTTTAAGTATTTTTATTTTACTTGTGACGTGCTTTTTATTTTACTATTACTTTGCAGATAGAAAAAAGGTTTTTGGAATTTCGAAAAAGTACCAAGACTCTATCTACAAAACTCAATCTAAAATATTCTTAAATGCAACTCATCACTTGATCTCGGGAGAGAAAGAGTTGGCCATCAAAGAGTTTTTAAATGCTGTCGAAAATAATAAAGAAACTATTGAAACTTACCTTACTTTAGGACGTTTATTCAGGGCCAATGGGCAGATGGACAAAGCTATCAATATTCATCGTTCATTAATTGCACGAGAAAATATTGATGAATCACAGCGCTTAGAGTCATTAAAAGAGCTTGCAAGAGATTTTGAGAAAGGTGGTTTTTTAGATAAAGCTATACTCACTTATAAAGAAGTACTTAAGGTCAATAATGAGCAGTTAGAAATTATTAAGTCATTATGTCGAATTTTTGAAGACCTTGAAGATTGGAATGAGGCCTTGAAATATAGAAAACTACTTTCGAAGGTTTCTGAGAACAATCAATCCGAAATTATTTCACATATCTATGCTGAACAAGCAAAGAAACTTTTTAAAGAAGAGAAATATCCTGAGTGCCTTGAAAAATTAGAGCAATCATTTAGATATTTCCCAAGTGTTTCTTCTAAGATATTACAAGTGAAACTATACCTCGTAGCAGGAAAAAATGAGGAAGCAGATTCAATCTTAATTGAAATGCTTCACGAACATGAAATGTTTCTGGAGTTTATGTTTCAGTCTATTGAAGAGTTCCAAAGTAGTGATGAATCACTTCAAGAACTTTATTTTTCAAGGCTTAAAAGGCTTAAGAAGAACTTTCTTTCTTTTGAAGTAAGTGATGAAATTGAATACCCACAGTTCCTTCTCTCAAAGCTAAAGATTTTGGAAGAAAAAGGGCACCTTGATGATGCTTATGAATTCTATAAAAGAATCTTGAGTTCAGAAGGAAACATAAAGAGAAATCAGAGTTTGAGAATTGAATTTATTAAACTTCTTGTGAATATGGATAAAAAAGAAGAGGTCTTAAGTGAAGCTCAAAAGTTAGTGCATAGTTTTCCTGTGACCAGGAATAACCATTTTTGCTCAAATTGTGGACACAGTTCAGAGGAAGTTTTCTGGCGCTGTCCACAGTGTTTTGAATGGGAAACGATTCGATTTAAAACAAGTGTTTCTTAATACTGGTCAGCGTAGTGTTCTTGAAATATAGAAGCGGCTGTAATAAAAAGTATTCCAATTATTGGACCATAGAAGACTCCTGGGAGCCCATGAACAATCAAGCCACCCACAATTGCAAATAGTACAAATAGTGAATTAATTTTTATTCGATCACCTATAAATTTAGGTTTAAACCAATTTTCAGTAATAAAAGCAATAAAGCCACAATATACTAATAACGCAATACCTGAGCTTGTATTCCCTTCCATGATTATAATATACAAAGAGGCAGGGATTGAAACGACTGATATTCCAACTAGAGGGACGAACGCTAAGATAACCATGAGTGCGGTCCAAAGAAAAGGAGAGCCGATACCGGCCAGGATAAATCCAATTCCAGCAAGTCCACCTTGTATAACACCCCCTAGGCCATTACAGACAAAAGAGACATAGTTCATTTGGTTGAATCTTTCTAATAGTAACTCTTCTTGCTCTTCAGGTAGAGGCGATAAAGTAAAAATATATTTCTTTAAAGACTTTCCTTGAGCGAAGAAAGCGTATGTCGTTAAGATCGTAATAATGAAATTAAATATAAAGTTAACTAGATTTCCAAGAAAGCTATTTAAGTAAGTAATAAATCGCCCTGTAAAGGATTGGCCTAACTCTAAAAGTTTTTGATTGATTTCAATTACGTTTGGTTGAATTTCAAAAAGCATTAAACCTTTTTTGAGTGCATGAATAAGAAAGTGATCTTTTTGAAGAAGAATTTCAACTTGTCCCGTTTCTATAAAAACTTTTATTTTTCCAAATAAAATAATTACTTCATTTGAAACTTGGATTGCAATATAAAGTGCGGGAAGTACGAAACCAATTGTGATAATGCTACAAGTAATAACAGCTGACCAGTGATCACTTAAGCGAAGTTTTCTTACTCGAGTGTGAAGAGGAAGGAAACTTCCCGCTAGGATTGCTCCAAATAAAATGACTCCAAATAAAGGGGTGAAAAGTTGGTAAAGTAAGTAAAATAAAATGACAAAAAGAATAATAAAAAAAGTGATTTCCATGTTTTTTTTATTTGTCATTTCTACACCACTTTAAAATGTCTTGGGTTTTCGTAATAAATTGAGGTTCATATTCATCATAGTTTTTAATGAATTTTTCTTTTTTTAGTTTTGTACAAAATTCTTGAAAGTGATCATAAAAGCCGTTGTAGTTTAAAAATGTGAGAGGCTTCTTATGAATACCGAGTTGATTCCATGTCATAAACTCACAGGCTTCGTCGAGTGTGCCAAAGCCCCCAGGTAATACTAAGACAAGGTCACAAAGCTCATACATAATTTTCTTTCTACTATGCATGTCAGGAACCTTTATAAGCTCAGTGACACCTTCTAGCGCAAATTCTCTAGCTAAAATAACTTCAGGTATAACTCCAATTACTTCTCCATTTGAGTCTAATGCTGCTTTTGCCAGAGATCCCATCATACCAATGCTGGCTCCTCCATAAACAATTTTAACATTTTCTTTGGCAAGGAGATGCCCTAGATCACTGGCCATTTTGTAATAGTGATCATCAAGTTTATTGCTAGCAGAGCAAAAGACCGTAATTGTAAATTTTTCAGTTTTAGAGCTTAAGTTTGTCATATCAATCATTTTTCCTTAGTTTTAATCTATATTACACTTTTGAGAAGGTCATTAAAATGAAGAATAATAAAATTAGTTTAGTGGAATCGTTTATTCCCGTGGCATTTCTCATCTTTTTGTTAGTCGTCAATGTGACAATCTTTAAGGACGAAGCAACAGCTGGCCCCAATCAATTGGCACTTTTTTTTTCTGGTTTTATGGCAATGCTAGTTGGCCTGATTCAAAAAAGAAAAACATATAAACAAATGGAAGATATTACGATTAACTCTATAACGAGCTCACTTCAAGCAAATCTTATCCTTTTAACTGTAGGTATGTTGATTGCTCTTTGGATACTCTCTGGAGTTGTCCCGACAATGATATATTATGGTGTCCAATTAATGTCACCAAGCTTCTTTTTGCCTGCAACTTGTTTGATTTGTTCTTTCGTTTCACTTTGTACCGGAAGTAGTTGGTCTACGGGTGGTACTGTCGGGATTGCCTTCATTGCAATAGGTCAGACATTAGGCTTTCCTCTACCTATTGTGGCCGGAGCTGTTATTAGTGGGAGTTATTTTGGAGATAAGCTTTCTCCTTTAAGTGATACAACTAACCTTGCTCCTGCAATGGCAGGTGCTGACTTATTCGAACACATTCGTTATTTATTAATCACAACTGTTCCATCATTATTAATAGCTTTAATTCTTTTTACCATTATTGGTTCAAGCTATGGAGGGCAAAACATAGACTTAGAATCTGTCGATGTCGTGTTGAGGACAATTGAGGCTCAATTCAACGTTAATTTTTTTCTTTTTATTGCTCCAGCATTAATCCTTTTTCTAGTTTATAAAAAAGTACCAGCTTTACCTTCAATGCTTTTAGGTTCTTTAGTTGGAGTAGTACTTGCCTTTTTATTCCAGTCACAATTATTAGGTGATAATGCTTTTAAGACTCTTGTAAATGCCGGTGTTAATGGATTTAAAAGTAACTCAGGTAATGAATTTGTAGATTCTTTATTTAGCCGTGGTGGAATGTCTAGTATGTTAAATACGGTTTGGCTTATTATTATGGCCATGTTCTTTGGTGGGATGATGGAAGCTTGTGGCTACCTACAAAGGCTTGCAAGTGCATTGCTTAATTTTGTCACTGGAACAGGTTCACTTATTTTATCTACAATACTTTCTTGTATCTTTCTTAATATTACAGCTAGTGATCAGTATTTATCTATTGTTGTTGCGGGTAGAATGTTCAAGGAAGCCTATAGAAAAAGAGGTTTGGCAGCGGTCAACCTTTCAAGAGCGCTCGAAGATGGTGGAACGGTTACTTCAGTTCTTGTACCTTGGAACTCAGGTGGGGCCTATTTTTCTGGGATTTTAGGAGTTCCGACTCTTGAGTATTTGCCTTATTGCTTTTTTAACCTTTGTTCTCCTGTTGTCTCAGTGATTGTTGGTTTCTTAGGACTTTACATTAAAAAAAGGTAAATCTGAAAGAGAACGGATACTTGGATTTTGAGAGATAAGAAAAATTAAACCATCTATGATACTTAACTTGGGTAGGTTGAGTTCATCAATTGAAAGCTTTTCCAAAAGTGTGTGAATGAAAAAAGTCGCAGGTAAAATGACGTCGGCCCGATCTTGTCTGAGCCCTAAGTGTTTAATTCTTTCATAGAAGCTGTATCTTTGAATAAGAGTGAGAACTGACTCTATGTCGGTCCTGTTTATAGATGAGGGGTTTTCCCCATTGCAGTAAAGACTATTCATTTTTCCAATTCTCCTGAAATTACCTCCAAGCCCAATGGCCTTCTGAATATTTTGATCTTTAAGTTTTAGCTTTTCGATAATAGTGTCAGTATCCTTGGATATTTGTTGTATTAAATCAAATTCTTTTTTATGGCTTAAGTAGCGAAGGGCACCTATAGGGAAGCTTTCACTAACCTTGACTTGGCATTTTTCAGCAAAAACAATTTCAGTGCTACCTCCCCCTAGATCAATGAGAAGAGTAGGATCTTCAAGGTTGATTTTGTGTACATCCTTTACGGCCAAAAGAACAAGTTTAGCTTCATCCTCACCTGAAATTACTCTAATGTTCAAACCTGTTTTTTGTTTTAAAGTCTCAATTGAATCTAAACGATTTGTGCAGCTTCTTAAGGCACTTGTTGCAATTGCAAAAGACTTCCCAACAGAGTTTTGTTTTGCATTAAACTGAGCATTGAGAATGTGACAAATTAACTGGTGTAGTGTGTCGTCGGTTATTTTTTTATAACTAAAAACATCTTTTCCTAAGCGAATAGGATAGCGTAGTTTTTTAAAGATCCTATATTTATTAGCATAGACGTCGCAAAGGTAAACTCTTAACGAGTTTGTACCCACTTCAAAGATAGAAACTTTGGAGTGGGTAATCATTGATATTACTTAAAGATATTTACTAGGTGAGGGTAATCAACAAATGGGTTTCTATTGTGCTGATAATGAAAGATTATATCGTTTCTTCTTGCTTCTTCCTCATCAACAGGGTCAAGCTCATTCCACTTTACGATAGTAACTTTTTCATGAGGCTTTAAGTAGATTTTGTAATTAAGAGCAAAGTAAGCCAGTGCCCTTGCGACGTTTCCTTTGTGTTTTGCAGGTGGTTCAAAAAATGAACCTGTAAATTCACTTGTTTTGCAGCCACTAATTGGGTAGTTATGTCCTTGAAGTTCAGCAAATGGCCAGCTTGATCTAAGAGAGTTTACTCTATTAACAGTAGGATAGAGGTTGTGTAGGTCTGACTTTTGTGTTCTACGATTAAAACCTTGGTTAAATCGACTTTGTGGCATAGTGTGCTCAACATTAAACTTAGTGTGGTCAGGGATTCGGTAATATCCATTTGTTACAGTGACGTCATAAACCTTGTTACAATAAACACTTTCAACTTTTATAAGGTTTTTAGAAACTTTTTTTCCGGTCAGTATTCCCATTACAATAGTTCTTGCTTCCTTTGAGTAATCAAGTGCTCTGTGAGAGTAGCAATTTTTTTGTCCTGAACATTTAGATATGAGTTTATCAACTCCACCACTGTTGTGTTCAAGGTGAGCAGATTTGAGAATAAGAGTTAATAGTCGAGCAGTACTTTTTGGCTCAGGTCTTTGTGTTTTATCATTTAGCTTTTTTTGATAAAACTCCTGAGGGTAATAGGTTTTTGAGTTAGAAAATGAGATCAGTGGCAGCAGGGTAAGTAGTAGTAATTTCAAAAGAATTCCTTTCTTTAAAAGTTATTATTCGATTTCTTGGAATAATGATAATTGATGGTTTTCAATTTGTTTAGCCCTTAATTATTAAAGTTGTGTTAAATATGAGAATGAGTCATTAAAGTATTGGTAGAAGTCAGAAAAAGTCATTGACCTTTACTTGTACTTTCAAAAATTTTATCTGCGGAAGTGCTCACAAACCCTGTATAGAGTTGGTCATTAGGAAGTGGATGTCGTTGGGCGAATTCGTAATATGTCGTTGGAATAATGAATTTCCCATCGCTGAAAGTGATTTCCTTGTTAAAGGAGAGGGTAGAAGATTGTTCTAAGAAAACCTCTTTGGATCCCTTAATCTCTCCACCACTAAGGTTAAGCTTAATGTCCTTTCCTTTTAAGAATGTATTGACTTCTTTAAGGTTTTTAAATTGAGATAAATTATTTACTAAAACAGTGAAGTGGTTTGCACGAAAGCCAAAGACATAAAGCCAAGCAAGATACTCACTTTCTTTAAAAAGCTCTTGGTAAGTCTCATGGGTAATATCCCAGTGCCGAGCAGAGTGAACAAAGCTTGTTTCTTCTAGTGATTTCTCCGGTATCTGAGCGATTATGTCTTTTACGATGGTTTGAGCTTTGGAAGAAAAATTTTCGAGCAATATTTCACTGATAAATATTTTAGGAAGATCTGAGTCACTGTGTTCAAAGTGACGCGCAAATAGTTTCTTTTCTTTAAAGTGATACTCACCTTTATCTTCATACCCAAGTTTAGTGAAATACTTTGAGAAAACCTCAAGATTCACTCTTTGGTGATTAAATGTTCTGAAGGCCACATGATCATTGGAGATATGTTTTTCACCTGCACTAATAAAGAGGTCATGAATGCTTTGTGAGTGTGGGTTAAGTTCTGTGTAATCTTGCCAGAGGGACTCAAGTAATTTTTCAATATTCATGCTCAAAGATTAGCGAATAATGACCGATAAAGCTATAGTGAAGACTTTGATATTAGCATTGATTATTTCTCTCAACGTCCAGGCTGAGTGGTTTGGAGAGTATGACGTTAAAGAGAAACTTACAAACCTCAAGTTATCTCTAGATGATGCTCTTGGTAACGGAAATCCTCCTATTTCTTATTCAACTAAGAGGTTGTTAAGAATTCTCAGGCTTCGAATGTCTAAGCATACTCCTTATATTGGTCGCAGTGATGAATTTTCTTGGATTAGACATGACATTGTTATGTTCAGGCAATTGAGAAAAAACTTTAATTCACACCCTGACTTCTATGGACGAAAAGATGTCTTATCTAAAGTTAAAGACTTAGAGCTCGTTTACTACAAAATTCTTAAATTGAAGAAGAAAATAGTAAGTTTTTAATTTTCTCACTTATATAAAATTTTCTGCTTTTCAGTATTTTCTTATAATTCACAAATTTATTAGATGCTATAATTTTCCTTTCAACTAATAGTGCTATATCGATGAGGTCTATCTTTTTCGAATGAGCAGTTTGCCTTACAACAGAATTAAAACCATTTTGAGTATAGTGTAGTGAACATTGCATATCTTGAGCTTTTTTAAAGTACTTAATTGCCTCAAGGGGCTCTGAATTATTTTTATACAAAATAGCTTGGAGGTAATTGACTGTTGAGTGATATTTTTGAGCAGCAAGAAGTTGTCTATTGAGGTTAATGGCTTTTTTTAGTTTTCCAGACTTAGAGTAGTCAGTGGCCACTTTGAAAACTTTCTTAAGTTTACCATCAAGTTGATAGCAAGGAGAGTCTTCTTTTATGCTAAAAAGATGTGGTTGTGTCATTAAGACTAAGTGAACTTTGTTTCTCTTACTCCATTGAAAAAGTAGTCTAAGTTCTATCGCAAGGATCTTTAATAAACTATCTTTGTGAGCAAGGACTTGTTCAGTATCATATGGAGATTGAATTTTAATTTCTTTAGAAAGCTTTTTTTGGTCTTGAGTTAAAGACTTGATGAAAAATCTAATTCTAGAAAGATAAGAGGGTTTGGTTTTAGTGTAAGACTCAAAGTTTTTAGAAAAAGACCTGATCGACTTTGAACTGATTCTTCGTTCACTAACTTCATTAAGACCAGGGGAGTAAATGACTGTTTTAGCATTAGGAGCATTTTTAAGCATTTCCAAGTAGCGATGAAGTCCATAATTAGGCTTAGAGATAATTTCAAAGCCTGCACTTTCAAGGATATTCTTAACGCCCTCTGGGTAGTCCCCAAGTGCAATTAAGGAGGATTTAATAGCATCATACTTTTTGGATTCTAGAGTATAGGGAAGTATAGAGTTTTCAATTCTAGAGCGACTTGCTATGTATGCAAGTGGAAGAATAATAAGAATAATGATAATAAGAGGTTTTTTCACAAAATAACTTTTTCAAATTATCTCTTGAGGTTAGGAAATTGGCAAATAATGAAAAATATTGGGTACCCGAGCTTTTATGTCCGGCAGGGAGCCTAGAGAAGCTAAAGGTGGCCATCGATTATGGCGCCGATGCAGTTTACTTAGCCGGACAAAGCTTTGGGTTGAGAGCTGCAGCTGACAACTTTACTTACTCGCAATTAGCACAGGGTGTGGGTTACGCCCATAAAAGAGGATCTAAAGTCTATGTTGTGATTAATTCATTTCCTTTTGATAAAGATATCTTGAAACTAGAGGAGTTTGTCACCTACTTAGAAAAGATTAGCGTTGATGCATTAATTGTTTCTGATATTGGTGCATTTCAGCTTATAAAGAAAGTTTCGCATATTCCAGTTCATGTTTCTACTCAAGCCAGCGTATTAAACACCTATGGAGCACAACTTTGGAAAAAACTTGGCGCTGAGAGAGTCATTTTAGGCAGAGAAGTTAAAGTACAGGAGGCGAAGGAGATCAAAGAGAATACTGGGCTTGAAATAGAGCAGTTTGTTCATGGTTCAATGTGCATGGCCTATTCGGGACATTGTACTATTTCAAACTTCACGCAAGGACGAGATTCTAATCGAGGAGGCTGCTCACATAGCTGTCGTTTCAAGTATCAACTGGAAACACCTTTAAAAACTAAGGATGATTTTTTTATGAGCTCACGTGACCTTGAAGGTGTTGATGCCATAGAGCAATTTATCTCCAGTAAAATTGATTCTCTAAAAGTTGAGGGGCGCATGAAAGGCCCAATATATGTTGCAACTGTAGCAAGGGCCTATCGTGGACTTCTAGATTTTTATGCTGAGCATGGTTTTTTGAGCGAAAAAGTAAAGTTGAAGGCCAAAAACGAGTTGAAAAAAGTCAGCCATCGAGAGTATTTTGGAGGAAACCTTTTAACAAGGGCAGATGAAAACTCTGTTTTTGATGAAAGGGAGCACGTTGAAAATGCTTACCAAGTTTTAGGTAGTATTGTTGAAGTGACCAGTGAATCAGTTATTTTACGCACTAAAAGTAAAATAAATAAAGGGATGACTGTTCAAATAATTCCATTTAAAGGCGAGATTATAGACTATCAATTCGACACTATTAGAAGTTTAGACATGAGTGAGCTTGAGCACACACGGCCTGATCAACTTTTAAAGTTACCATTATTAAGAGGTGTTGATTGTGCAAACATAGTGAGGTTTGCTCGATGAGTTATGTACTAGTTCCAGATAAATCATTTGATTTTTCCCAAGATTTTGATTCGACTCACGTGAGTGAAGTTTTGATCTGTCTTAATGATTTTTCTAAAAAAGCCTATTTCGAAAGTAGTGAGCTTAAAAAAATTTCAAGTTATTTTAAAAATTTAGGCTTGAAAGTGGTTTTGGACTTTGACGCCTTGGTACTTAATGAAAACTTTGGGTCATTGATTGATCGCTTTAAAGTGTTAGATAGCACTTTGTTTGACAGTGTTAGAGCACAAGACTTTGGTGTTATAGAGTACTTGTTTTGTGAGACAGATTTTTCACTACAGTTAAACCTTGAGACTGGGCACCATAATTTACTGGCGATTGAGAGTTGGATTAATTATTTAGGACAAAGGCTAGAAAAAGTTATTCTCTCTTATGAATTACCAAAAGATAGTGTCAGTAAATTTGCTCAAAAACTAAAGAATCATTCAATCAAAGCTGAAATTCTAGGCCTTGGGAAAATTCTTCTTTTTTATTCCCCTCGTAAGCTTCTGAGTCGTTTAGATGAATCGTTTGAAGACTTTGCTTTGGCCCACAGTTTAGAGTCTCCACATAAAGGGTTTAAAGTTTATGAAAATATTCATGGAAGCTTTATGTATCATTTGAAAGACCTGTGTCTTTTTGATTTTACAACATTTCTAGATGAAAACTTTATTGAAATGAGAGTTGAACTTAGTGAAGAGCTTTTATGGCCCTTGAAGCTTTGTAAAAAACATGTTCAATCAAATCCTCAATCTTATACTCAAGGGTATTTTAAGGTGAATAAATCAGATATTCTCTTTAATAAACTTAAAAATCAGCACCTCCTTAAAAATGACGAAACTTACATCGGAGAGGTGATAGAAGCAAAAAAGGGTGAGTACTTAGCTGTCCTTTGTAATGGAAGTGTAGAAGCTGCTTTAGGGGCAAGTGTTTCTCTCATTTCTCCTGAAGGATTAAAAAAAGACTTTATTATGCAAAGCGCTCAGGACGCAAACTTTAATGAGCTAGCTCATTTTATTGAAGGGAAAATTGTTTTATTACCTTATATAAAGAAAATGGGGCCACGCTCGATTCTCTCCTTGGATAAATAGTTCTGGAAAATCAAAATAACATTGTATTCTTTGATGGTGTTTGTTCTCTATGTAATTTTTCAATAAACTTATTGATGAGGATTGATAGGAAAAAAAGACTCAAGTACTCTTCGTTACAAGGTGAGTTTGCTCAAAAAAAAATAGCTACTTTAACGGGCACGTCTGGAGAGAGTATCATCTTCTTCAGTAATGGAGAATATTACGAAAAATCAGAAGCTATCATAAAGATATTATTGATGATTGGAGGAGCATACAAGATCACTGCTTACCTTCTCAGTATCTTTCCCTTTAACTTCTTGAATATATTCTATGATGCTTTGGCCAAAAGGCGATATACTCTTTTTGGAAAGAAAGAAACGTGTCGTTTGCCAGATGAGCACGAGAAAAACCTTTTTCTTTAGTCTACTTTCGACGCATTATGATAACGTCTTCGCGTAACACCTCATAATCCACCTGGAATCTTTGACTGATCCAATGAAATGTCTGTCTCGAAAAGAAAATGATATGAGTGGGGTCATTTTTATAATGCCAGGTTGAGAAATCTTCTGTTTCATGGGCAAGCTTAGTCATTACTCCAAGGAATCCTTTTGGTTTGAGACAACTCATTATTCGTGTGATTTCAAAAGAAGGATCTCTGAGATGTTCAAAAACTTCTGTTGCAGTTATAAAGTCGTATTTGTGATTAAAAACACTTTCATCAAAAGCAAAAAATTTATCAAAAATGCTCATTTTGTGACCAACCTCTTCAAGCATAATCGAAAGTGTTGGTCCAGGACCACATCCAAAATCAAGGCCAGTACTTTTAGCCTTGAGTCTTTTTTTTAAAGGAGTAAATAATCGAGACAAAAATTTTCGATATCTGATATCTTCAGGGGAGTTTTCATGTCGGGAGTATATATCTTTTTCATCAAAGTCGCTTCGATGAAAATCTTTAGGTAAAAAAGTGAGATCACAAATGTTGCATCGATAATAATCTTTATTTTTAAATTGATGGAAAAGTTCATTAGAGCTTTCTTTACACAAAGGACATTTCATACTTAATACTACCCGCTAGATCTTAGACGACAACTCTAGCGAGCAATTTTAGTTAATCAAATTTAATGTTAAAAGGAGAGTTAAAACCTGTTCTTAATACACTACCATCTACTTGGTTTAAAAAAGTACCATCACATAAAACTGTTATCTCAGGGTCTCCGTATCCGATCTTCGACTTATCAATTGAAGTGAAGCTAAATGAAGTTTTACTTGAATTCAGTTCAAACTCAATGTCTATTTCCTCACCTTTAAAGATTGCTTTACAACCAAATGTTTCTATCTCGTAGTAATTTTGTAGAAGATCACTAAAGCGAGTAATTTCAAAAGATCTGTTAAGAACTTCGCTTGCAAGGTGTTGCTTTGCTGGCCAAATTTTCCAATTGAAAACATCAAGTTCTACATCGTTTTGATACATCTCAGGTATAATTGTAATGCTGTCATTTTTTATTGCAAAAATTAAGTTAATTGTTGCTCGATGAATAATAACTCCACCTAGAAGTGCTTCAATTTCAAGTTTATCGTGATAAAAAATCCCTTCTGTTAATTGAGAGTTATCAACACTGTAGATAAGGCTCTTTCCTGAGCTATCAACACCGATAGAAGCATTAGAGATACCTTTTAGTAATGATCTGTCACTTTGCTCAACTCGAAATTGAGTTGAAGATGGTAAGTTCAGCTTTGAAACAAAACTATCTATTGGTAAGTGAACACTATAATTCATTGAATTTGAAATCAAACCAAAGTGCGTTGAGAAAACAGACTGAGAGTTTGTTGCTTCTTCAGAAATCAGACATGCTTTGTAGAAGTCTTGTCCATTATAGCTTTGAGTGCTCAAGCTATAGTTTTCTCCTAAATATGTTTTGGTGTTTCCCGATGATGAACCTCTTCCATAGCAACTAGAGAGTGAACAAATATTTTTTGAATCCTTGGTGCCAATAAACTCAGCAGAACTTCCTTGACTAGCACCAAGGGCGTTGCAATCAGCTTTTGCTTGAGCGTTACCAGTTGCAGGGTCACCTGTACTTCCAACTGAGCTACATGTTGAGTGAGGATATTGAATAAAATCTGAATCGTTTTGAAGAGGTTGTAATTCTAATCGTAGGCCACCACTTGTAATACTCGATAATGTACAAATTAAAGTAAAATCTTTTCTTACTGTTGAGCAGTCTTGTGCCACTGCTAATTGATATCTACCTCGTACAACTATATCACCTTGATTGACACCTTCACCACATTTATTTACAGGTAAACCTGGGTCATCTGTTCCACTGCCACCTTCAATTGGACAACCTTGATTTAAAATATTTCCATATACTAAAGGACACGCATCTTGTTCATCGAGAAGTCCATCGCCGTCGGTGTCTTGAGGTACTTGAGATGAGCCACCATTACTATTTAAATTACTTAAATCTATAGTTCCATCGATGTAGACAAGGTGTTTTTTCTTTGCTCCTAAAGAGTCAGTTGAGGTAAATACAAGTTCATCGGTAAATTGATAAGTATCGCTTTGTGAACTAATTGAATCTAAAAACTCATCACTTAGGCTATGAACAAATTGATTAGTTTGAGTTTGCTCGAGAGTTCCGTGCAGAGTTGTTGGAGAGAAGTCAATCTGAACAGAGTCTTGCACATAACTTGTCAGGTCTATTAATTGCGAATATCCAGACAGCTCGTTATAAAGCAGTCCATCTACAAAATAGTGTTCTGTAGATTCAAGCTCTTGTGGAGTGATAGGATTTAAAGTACCAGTTGTGCCTTCATCTGAAGAGGTTTGTGCACTACCTTCTTTAAATAAACTTGAGTCACTTCCACAACTCATTAGGAAAAGTAGGATTCCTGTTATACAAATTTTCATAGAAAATCTCCTCATATTTAATTCAATCAGTGATCTAAACTGCAAGAAATGCGCCATGTTGTAGGTTGTTGTTTATATTAGGAGGCGAAGATTTTCGGTGTAAGTTTTACCTAAAAGTGTCTAATAATTAGACACTTCTTAGAGCTTTCCAATTAAAGAAATGATGAATTCCTTACCTGGTTAAACTTGAAGCATACTGTGTAATTAATCATTGGTAGAAAGTAAAAAACTTATTTATTTGAGATAATCGTTCACTATGCTTGAGCGAATTGGCTTTTATTTACTTTTAATTCTTTCCATGACTTCGTTTTCAAATGATGATTTTGATGTTTTTCGCATTCAAGGAGCTCATAAAATACTCCTAGAGAAGCTCAGTGGCGATCTTCAATACTTTCCAGCAGGAAGCAGAATCATAAAAAGAAATAATCGTTGGGTAGTTTATGATGTTCTTGCTAGAGATTATGTTGAACTTGTACCTCAGTTAGGACTTCAAAAAAGAGACCCTTTTATTTTATCAAAAAATGCTTGTCGTGATGGAAGTGATATTGTTGGAACATTTATTCATGAAGGTTTGGAGGCAATACAGTTAATAGAGAGAGAATTGAAAATTCAATGCAATATTACTTTGAAGGCATTTTCTGATAATAGAAAACCCGAGGGTAAAGAGTGTGAACTTGGCCTTATACAAACTGATAGTGAATTTAATCTTTTTTATAAAAAAACTAAGGACAAATTCTATGAAACTGCAAAAAATCCAGGTCTAGAAAAAATTCTTTTCAACAAACTAGAGAAATATATAGAGTTTTTTAAAAAAATAGATAAAATGAATGAGACAAGAAAAGTAGATCGATTTCTTAAAGTGCTTGATGATTTATTTAATCCTTATCAGCAATCAGGAAAAAGGGTTAATGATGAGTTGATAATCTCCCCTTTAAGTGAAGAGTGGTTAAGATCGGAGCCTCTCTTTGATAATTGGTTCAATGAACAGTGGGTGCATATTAATATATCAGGGGCACTTGTTGGTCAATCTGGTGAAGGAGTTTCTATTGAGAGAGCTCACCAAAAAAAATACTTTCGAGACTTAATAGAGATAGTTAAACGAAACAAAATAAAGGGAGAACTTGCTCGATGGGTAAAAAGTTTGGAAAGCAAGCTTGAAAATAGTAAGAAAATGATATTTATCCATAATTCGACTTGGTCTAGTCAAAGAAATCTTTGGAGGAGTTTTATTCCTACAGATCAATCAATTGGTTGCTTTAGCTCTCATTCTCTATTTTCTGTTCTAATTCACGAAGTAAATGTGAACTCAGAAACCTTCTTTCCAGTAGATACCCACGCCGTTAGTAGTAATAACCTACATTTGTTAAAGGGTATGTCTGAATATAGAGGGGTGGTGGCAAGAGAACCTTTCTTACAGCTTTTTTACCTATCTTTTATTTTGAGCCTTTAATAAAGCTAATAAATTGCTAAAGAACAAATAAAGACTTAAAAAGATAGGAATATTAATAATATAGAGGAAATTAGATGATCGAATTTGAGTCACTTGAACTTTTACCTTCAATCAAAAAAGCAGTTAAAGATAAAGGTTATACAAACCCAACTCCTATCCAAACCCAATCGATTCCGCATCTTTTGAAAGGCCGTGACCTTTTGGGTATCGCTCAAACAGGAACAGGAAAGACAGCCGCATTCTCACTCCCACTTATTACAAAGCTATCAACGTCAAATATTAAGGTGAAGCCAAACAATGTAAGGTCATTAATTCTGACTCCCACAAGAGAGCTTGCATCACAAATCGAACAAAATATTAAGACCTACTCAAAAGGCTTAAGGCTTTCAACTAGCGTGATTTTTGGAGGCGTAGGACATAGAAGTCAGATTCAAGCACTTTCAAGGGGAATTGATATTCTCATTGCGACTCCCGGTAGGCTTCTTGATCTCATGTCTGACAATTATATAAAGTACGAGCAATTAGAAGTCTTTATTCTTGATGAAGCAGATCGAATGTTAGATATGGGCTTTATTAATGATGTAAAAAAAATAATGAAGAAGCTTCCAAGTAAAAGACAAACTCTTTTATTTTCAGCCACAATTCCAGATAGTATTTTAAGCCTTGCAAACTCACTCTTAATTGACCCTGTTAAAGTTGAAGTGACTCCTGAGGCCTTAACTGTTGAAAAAATCAACCAACAACTTAATATTGTTGCTAGGAAGAATAAGCCAAATCTTTTGAAACATATTCTTGTTAAACAAAAAATAAAAAGTGTTCTTGTTTTTACAAAAACTAAAAGAGGAGCAAACAAAGTTGTTGAGTTCTTAGAAAAAAACGACATAGCGTCTGCTGCTATTCATGGGAATAAGTCTCAGAATGCTCGAGAGAAGGCCCTCAATGGCTTCAGGAATGGAAAAGTAAAGGTTCTTGTCGCTACAGATATCGCTTCTAGGGGAATAGATGTTGATCATGTCAGCCATGTTATTAATTATGATCAGCCAATGGAGCCTGAAGCCTATGTTCACAGAATAGGACGAACAGCGAGGGCCGGACGAGAAGGAGTGGCCATATCCTTTTGTGATGAAACAGAAATAAAGCTTTTAAAAGCAGTGGAAAAACTTATTAAAAAGTCGATACCTGTTGATTGTGATCAACCTTATCATGTTGATCTAGACTCACTTCCTAAGTATGTAAAGAAGCCAGGTGGAAGGGCAAGTCAAAACTTTAAACGTGCAATGGGAAGAAAAAGTAGTAATTCGAAAAGCAGAAATACAAAATCAGGAAATACTAAATCAAGAAGATCCTAACTTTTCTTCTAAAAACTCATCATAAGTTGAAAGCTTGTCATAAGTAATCTTTTTGTCGATCTCGATGACTCTATTTGCAATCGTTTGTACAAATTCATGGTCGTGTGAAGTGAAGATTAAAGTTCCTTTGAAATCAATTAATCCATCGTTTAAGGCCGTAATACTTTCAAGGTCAAGGTGAGCGGTAGGTCCATCTAGAAGCAAAACATTTGCTCCAGAGAGCATTATCTTAGAAAGCATACATCGAACTTTTTCCCCACCTGAGAGAACATTTGTTTTCTTCTGGGATTCTTCACCAGAAAAAAGCATTTTACCGAGGAACCCTCGTAGAAATGTTTCATGTTTATCTTCAGAAAACTGCCTTAACCAATTAATGATATCAAGCTCGCCACTATTAAAGTAACTAGAGTTGTCACTTGGAAAGTATGACTTTGTAATAGTGACTCCCCAGTGGAATTCACCTTCATCTGGTTGAATTTCTCCCATAAGGATTTGAAGAAGGGCAGTTTTGGCAACATCGTCACCAATTAAGATAACCTTTTCTCCCTTGTTCACTGTAAAACTAAGTTTATCCAGAAGTTTTACGCCATCAAGAGTTTTGCTTAAGCCTTCTACTCTTAAAATATCCTTTCCGGCTTCCCTTGTTGATTTAAAATTTACATAGGGATACTTTCTTGTTGAAATTGGTAGATCATTTAATTGCAATTTATCAAGTTGCTTTTGTCTTGATGTCGCTTGCTTGGACTTAGAGGCATTTGCACTAAACCTTTGTATAAATGATTTTAATTCTTTCGCCTTATCTTCAGACTTCTTGTTTTCATTGTTTCGAAGTTGCATTGCGAGTTCAGAGGATTTTCTCCAGAAGTCATAGTTTCCTGCGTAATTATTGATTTTACCAAAATCAATGTCGGCAATATGAGTACAAACCTTATTTAAAAAGTGCCTATCATGGGAAACTACCACTACCGTGTTTTTAAAATTTGCAATATAGTTTTCTAGCCACTGGATTGAAGCAATATCTAAGTTGTTGGTAGGCTCATCTAGTAATAAAATGTCTGGGCTTCCAAAGATTGCTTGTGCAAGAAGAACCTTTACTTTTTCAGAGTTATTGAGCTCTCGCATTTGCTTGTCTAAAAAAGGTGCTCCCAGCCCAAGACCTGCTAATAAATTTCCGGCTTCAGATTCAGCTTCCCAGCCATTCATTTCTGCAAACTCAGCTTCAAGCTCAGATGCTTTTATGCCATCAGCATCATTGAAGTCTTCTTTGGCATAAAGTTCATCTTTTTCACTCATTATCTTATAGAGACGCTCGTTACCCATAAGAATGACTTTGAGAACAACGATATCTTCATAAGCAAAGTGATCTTGTTTCAAGAAAGATAATCGCTCATTTGGTGAAATGTGAACATCACCGCTTTGAGGCTCAAGTTCTCCTGAAAGAATTTTCATGAAAGTTGATTTACCTGCACCATTCGCACCTATGAGGCCGTAGCAATTTCCGTGATTGAACTTAACATTAACGTCATCAAAGAGCTTTTGACCGCCAAAACTCATAGAAATATTACTTGTACTAATCATTACTTCTCCTAGGTACTTATTATTTAAAATAAATCATACAATTTGTCCTGTATTAAATTTGCAAAATCTTGAAGTTTTCTTTTAATTTAAAAAAATCAAGGTACTGTAAAGTCTATGAGTAGTGTTGATATTCAGCAAATTCTTAAGGATACCTTTGGACACAGTGAGTTTAGGTTTCATCAAGAAAGTATTGTAAATACTATTCTTGAAGGAAAGGACGTACTAGGTGTCATGCCTACTGGAGCCGGTAAGTCTATTTGCTATCAAGTTCCAGCTTTGTACTTAGATGGAGTCACTCTTGTTGTTTCTCCTTTAATTTCACTCATGCAAGATCAGGTTGTTCAGCTGCATGAAAATGGGATCAAAGCCTGTTTTTTGAATTCGAATCTTAATCTCAAAGAAAAAGAAAAGCATAAAGCTAGTATTATGCGTGGTGATGTGAAAATCGTTTATGTTTCCCCGGAAGGACTACTGTCTAATTCATTGTTGAGCTTCTTTTTAAAAGTAAATATTGCTCTGATTGCTATCGATGAGGCTCATTGTGTCTCTCAATGGGGACATGAGTTTAGGAAAGACTACACACGTCTAGGAGAGCTTCGGCAGCATTTTCCAAGTATTCCTTTTATGGCCTTGACAGCAACTGCTGATTCAAGAACACGAGATGATATCGTAAATCAACTTCACTTTAAGAGTCATGAAGTTTTTATTTCATCCTTTGATCGACCAAATATTAGGTACAATATTCATGAGCGCCTTAATGAGATCAAACAATTAGACTCATTTATTAAAGAGAGTTATCAAGGAGACACAGGAATAGTTTACTGCCTTTCAAGAAAAAAAGTCGAAAAGGTCACCGAGAGTTTAAAAAAGCTTGGGCATAAAGCAATGGCCTATCATGCTGGATTGAGCCCAGAAGTGAGAAGGGAGGCTCAGATAAGCTTTGATCAAGATGAAGGTGTCATTATTGTGGCGACAATTGCTTTTGGGATGGGAATAAACAAGCCTGATGTAAGGTTTGTAGCACATTTGGACCTCCCTAAAAGTATTGAAGGGTATTATCAAGAAACCGGCCGTGCTGGGCGTGATGGAGAGAAGGCACAAGCTTGGATGGTATATGGACTTCAAGATGTCATGAAGCTTTCACAGATGCTTGAAACAACAGACGCTAATGAGTCTTATAAAAAAAATGCTCGCTTAAAGCTAGATGCGATGCTTTCTTTATGTGAAACTCTTGATTGTAGGCGTGATTTTCTTTTAAGTTACTTTGAAGAAAAAATTCCAAAACCCTGTGGTAATTGCGACACATGCTTAAATCCAGCTGAAACATTTGATGCGAGTATTGATGCCCAAAAAGTTTTGTCTACAATTTATCGTACAGGACAAGTCTATGGTGCCGGTTATATTATAGATGTATTGAGAGGCAGTCTTTCTAGTAAGGTTCTTGAACGTGGCCATGACAAACTTACTGTTCACGGTATTGGGAAAGATAAACCATTAAATCATTGGAATTTTATTATTCGCCACCTACTTAATGGTGGCTATCTTCGAATTAAGAATTGGGAGTATCGAAACTTTGGACTAACTGAAAAAAGTGGTGAAATCCTAAAAGGTGAAGTGAGTTATCATTTGCGTAAGAAAAGTTTAAGTGCAAGTGAAAATAAAAACACCTCTCGCAAAGTTGATCCATCATTGAGTGAAGCGCAAAATAGCTTATTTCAGGAGTTAAAGGCCCTTCGTAAATCTTTAGCTCAGGAAGGAAACGTTCCTGCTTATATCATCTTTCCAGATAAGTCTTTATTGGACATGTGTCATCTTATGCCTCGTAATAAAGAAGAGTTTTTGCTCGTTAATGGGGTCGGTGTAAGTAAATGTGAAAGGTATGCGCAAGCTTTTATGCAAGTCATAAACGGATAAGCTGACATATCTTAAGAAAGTAAATCTACTGCTTTAGCGTGAACTTTTTTCAAAAACATGTAATCTTTGGCCGTGTCTATGGCCTGATGGTTTAATTTTCTTTAAATAGTACAAATGCAAAAACTTCTCATCACTCTTTTTCTTCTTCAGACTTTTTCTTGTTCTAAAAAAAGTGAAATTGAAGCATTCTCAAAATCACGATCATTAAGAGAAAAAATTAACTCTAGTAAGGTCAATATTAAATTTCCGTTAACAGAAGTTGATTTGGGTTACTTTGAGCCAGAAGATATTCTTGGTGAGAGAAAATCGGCAATAGTGTCAAAAATAGTAAGAAATATGAGAGAGTCGGCTTATACCTTTGGCGTAGAAAAGTTAAAAAAAGGTAAGTTTAAAACTGATGTTTTAATTGAGTTGCCTGAAGAGATTTATCCTTATGTCAGATCTATTAAACTCAAACGAGTTTTTTTTAACCTTGATACCTGTATAAAAAAAGACTGTCGAAAGATCGGGAAGAAGGCATCACTCTCCTGGGTTAATACAATTAGCGCAGCATTAGTTCATGATGAAAACTTAAGCGGACTTGGAGAATTAGAGGTCATAGGTAGTGACCAATTTAAAAAAGAGTTATTCGATTTTAACCAAAATTTTGAAGGAAAAAGAAGCTTTAAATCAAAAAAGGATTATGTTGCTTTAGCAAGGGCCTTGCCTGCAAAGAGAAAGAAAGAATTTCTTGATAATTATTACTTACTAAAGGGGACTGATCGCAATTTAAGAGAAATGAATGTGTACTTAGAAAAGCATAAAAATGAACTCAACCTAAAAGACGTTAGTATTTATAATAATACATTACTCCTTGAGACCTTTGACAACATGGCTGCTTTTCGTCAAAAGCTGTTAAACAACCCAGAGGTTAGTGATCTATTTTCACGCTTTGGTGGAGGAGTGAATCTTCCTCAAAAATGTCATACAAACTTATGTATTGACCTTGAAGTAAACGAGGAAGAGTTAATTCATTTTTTACGCGATAAAAGAGAGTTAAAAGTAAGCTCTCTATTTGATATTAACAAATTACCAAAAACAGATATTAAGTTTAAAGGCTTTATAGAGCTATCTCTAGAACTTGACCCTGAAGCTATTTATTAAGTTAAAAGAAAAGTCTTAGATCAAGCTCAACTTGTTGAACTTTAGTTGTATTTCTCCCAGCAAATGTATTCTCATAACCCAAGACAATTTGTCCTGGAAGAATGAACTTTTTTTCTTGAAATAGCTTAACAGTGGAAAATGTGAGCTGTGTTTTAAAAACCCACTTATTTGAGGAAGAGTTTTCTGAGAGATATTGATTGGCCTGTGTGAATTCTGATTCATATCGCCTAGCTGCCTGTTTTTCGTATTGTAATGAGGGCATAAAATTAAATGTTTTATTTATTCGAAAATCGCTACTGGCGCTAACAGAGATTTTATCTCCTAACTTTTCTTTGAAAAGACCTATTTGATTTGAAAAAGGAATACCTGATGAAAGGGGAACTCTTAATTGCTTCTCAGCTTCAATTTGATGAGTATATCGAGAATGCAGGTTGAAAGTAAGTAGGTTTGGTAAAACCTCAATTCCAAAGCCTGTTTCAGCGAAAATATCCCATTGGCCATCCCCAAAAGAAATATCTTGAATGATGTTAGGATCATCTTCTCTACCAGTTGGAATAATGAAGCCGGTTTTAATCATTGAGCCCCATCTTTTCATTTTTAAAAAGTTATACATGAGACCAAGCTCAGAATCCCCGAAGCCTTGTCCATGCCAATTGCCTAGGGGTTCATAACCAAACTCTCCCGTCACAATCCCTTGAAGCTCCTCAGCTCCAAAGTCTGGAATGTTATTTCTAATCACCTCAGCAACACCTTGGCATGTTGAACAGGAAGCATTTGCAGCTAAGTGATCCGCAACTTCTTTGTAATTATTTTCTTTATTACGAAAAAAAGTCATTTGAACTTTAGCGTCAAAATAAGGAATAAAACCATAGACACTGAGTCTATCTGTTAAGCCCCAGCCAAGAGCAAAAGCATTTACATTAATATTGGCATCTGCATTAAGTGAGTATTCTCCAACTGACAAGCTATCATAGGCGTAGGGGTCAATCTCTTTAATTCCCTGTGTTGTTTCATCATCTCCAAGAAGATCAGTGTTTATTTTAAAATCTCGATCCATTGATTGAAAATTACCGGTACTGTCAAATGTTCCATTGATACTGCCGGTTTGAACTCTTTTATAAACAAAAGTTCTTACGCC
>Ga0114957_1000444_pt1 | contig 53428 bp, 53 predicted proteins | sample BantaG_FD_87175 | JGI IMG/M metagenome (GOLD analysis project Ga0114957, IMG submission 87175) | Marine algal microbial communities from Bantry Bay, Ireland - BantryBay_4 metaG | ecosystem: Host-associated > Algae > Red algae > Unclassified | place: Bantry Bay, Ireland | collected 2014-11-21 | reverse complement strand
TTTTTTTGTTTAAGCTTTACTTTTCATAGAAGGCATGCGCTTCATGACTAAGAATCCTATTATATAACAGACGTACATAATTACTATTAGTGATAAATGTGTGTATCGTAGTAGTCTAGCATTCTCCATACTTAGACCAGTAGAATTAGATTGGATAATCATTATTGGTAAATAGCCCATATGAAAAACCAATGTACCTATACTAATCCAAAAGAGTAAGTTCGAAAACTTTAAAGTAAAAGAATCTTTTCGAATAGCATATAGGTAGTAGCATATGGCTACAATTAATAGAAATACACCAAAGGTATACGCATACCACATGTCATAAATAAATGGGTCTTTGATTAAGATGTTAATTAGCATGCTTATCAAAAACAAAACAGCACCATATTTTATGAGCTTCTTAATTTGCTGATTTGAAATCGAATTCCAGTATAAATAATAGAAATATGTAAAAAATATTATATCATAGATGTTGTAAATTATCTTCGTGTGATTCAAAAAGCCTTTTTTAAAAACAAGGTTAATGTCATCATAGTTCAAAACAAACATTCCTAAAAACTCAGTACACAAGGTATAGGCAATCAGTATTGGAAAGTACTTTAAAATTGAATCGTAATATTTAGGTAGCTTTGTCAATGCTAAAGCGAATGCAACAGCATAGAAAAGCAAGAAGAAATTATTTTTTAAAATTTCCACTTCCACATAATTTATATGGTTAAAATTAACTTCTAATTATTATATGGTGGCGGTGGCGCGCTATTGCCTCTATTTAGGGTTAAGCTCTTTCCACCGTTAAAAGGTGCTTTAGTTGTAGTGCTCTTGGAGTTAGCTAAATTGGGCAAAACAGATGCTTGCGACACATTAACCTTGGGTGTTAAAGCACCCATTTGAGTATTGTTCAGAGGGCCAAAATCCCAATTTAGTAAGACTGCTTTTGGTGCCTCTCTTATAGAATCGTTGATATAGAAAAGATACTCATTACCTTTTTGATTAATTGTTGGTGAAAGCATCACTGAATTCTGTCTTGGGTGCTTTACACTATCGTCTCCTACAGGGTAGTTTGAAAAGTAAATTCTTAAGGTAGAAATGTCAACCTTTGCTGCTTTTGCTTCTTGTTCGATATAGTCCATATATTGCTTAATAATAGCGTAGTCGTAATGAACGTAACGCGCAACATCAAATTTTTTATCGATTTTTTTAGCATTTATAGAATCTTCATACCTTTGTATAAGCGGTACGCGCCTTTTTTCATAAGTCTTATAGAGTACTTTAGCTTCCTGTAAGGGAACTATTTGAGCTGGGGCTTTAATTTCAGCATTATTATTATTGTTTGGGTTGGGTTTATCCTCGCAATTTGTTAAAAAAAGGAAACTAAAGGCCAGCAATAGTACTCTGGCTGCTGATTTTTGAGCAGTTTTCATTGGTCTGTTTTTAAGGATGTAGTTAAAATAGATGCACAGAAACTGTAGGGGGAGGTGTATTCCTGTTTTATAAAGATACTTAAAAAAGACTTCTTGTAAGTTCTTCAAGCAAAGTTAATCGTGGGTGCTATTAATACTTTTATGGCAATAGAATCTAAAATAAATCTCCGGAAAAAAAATCCAATCTTATAAGCATTGCTTATAAGATTGGATTTTTTTTGATAATTATTGTAACAAAGAATAATTACCGATTCTAAAGAAAACTCATTCTTAGTCCCCCGTGTTCGGTGGTGGACCACCATGTACCAAATTAAAAAGAGTAGGCTTGGAATACCTTTTTATTTCATAGTTTTCTTCATACCATAAATCTTCAGCTAGATTCAGTTGGGAATCGTTGGAAGAAGAATGAAAGCAAAGGAATGATTTCGTTATATCTTCAGAAGATGTTGGAGCAAAAAATAACGTCAAATGGTTTGCATAAATTCCTTCTGATGCATTGTTGTTCTTTACACCGAAAATTACATTTAATCCAGAAATCTTAATGCCATGATCTATTGACTGATTTGAAAGATAATCAATGTAAGCTTCGAACTCTCCTTTATCATAATAAACAAATCGCGTATCGGATTCTACTACATCCGAAAAAGGAGCATTTATAGCATCATGGTAATTGTTATAAAGCGTGATTGCCTTTGCCGTCGATATTTTACCAGAATCACCTAAAACTAAACTCTGTTCTACCGATTGAAGTGTATGTAAATCTTTTACAGTACTATACTTTTCACCAGCAAAGCGGTGAATATATGTTACATGACCATTGTCAAAAGAAAATGCTCTGTGTAAATCTAATCTTTTATCATATTTTATAGGTGCAATAAAAACTATTCTTTTGTTATTTTTGTCGGCTCTCAATAGAAAAGCAAATCTGGTAATTTCTATACCATTTTCCGAGCAAAAGTCAAGGGTGTCATTAAAATAATTTTTGAGCGCCTGGAACTCAAACTACACGGCTCTTTTAGTATCGTTTGAGGGGTCTGTTAATCTTGTAATGTAAAATTTTTATAATAATTAACAGCTTTGTCAATAGAAATAATTTTATCTGGAATTTCAACCTGCCTGTGATTAGCAGAAAGATTTGAACTTTCCGAATCGGGTAAAGTTAATGGAGATAATTGAAATCATTCTTTACTCATCTGATACAAATTTTAAGGGTTAAAAAAAATGTCTCTTTAAGGTACGTTTTTTCTTTCAACAAGATAATATATGTGTCTATTTACACTAACAATAAAGAAGTTTTAATGGATACTAAGTTATTACAGTTTTTAATTATCCATCTTAGCTTTAAGACTTGCTACTGTCAGTGATCAAAAAAAATCCAAAACCCAAGTATTTTACTTGGGTTTTGGATTTTGCAGATTGCGAATTTTCCGCTTAATGGATTTTACTGATTCATCGTCATCAAGAATTCCTCATTGTTCTTGGTTTGCTTAAAACGTTGTTCAATAAATTCCATAGCCTCCACCGGGTTCATATCAGCAAGGTACTTGCGCATGATCCACATGCGTTGTATAGTATCTTTATCTAATAGTAGATCATCTCTTCGTGTACTTGATGATGTAAGGTCGATTGCCGGGAATATTCTGCGGTTAGATATTTTACGATCCAACTGCAATTCCATATTACCGGTTCCTTTAAATTCCTCAAAAATAACTTCGTCCATTTTAGAACCTGTCTCGGTAAGTGCAGTTGCTATAATCGATAGTGAGCCGCCGCCTTCTATATTACGAGCCGCTCCAAAGAAGCGTTTTGGTTTGTTCAGAGCATTAGCGTCTACACCACCACTCAAAACCTTACCAGAAGCCGGTTGAACAGTGTTATACGCTCTTGCTAAACGGGTGATAGAGTCTAATAATATGACAACATCATGGCCACATTCTACCAATCGTTTCGCTTTTTCCAAAACAATATTAGCTACCCGAACGTGTTCAGAAGGTTCTTTGTCAAATGTAGAAGCAATTACTTCGCCTTGCACATTACGTTGCATGTCGGTAACCTCTTCCGGGCGTTCATCTATTAAAAGAATGATTTGATACACTTCGGGGTGATTCGCTGCAATACTATTGGCGATATCTTTCAAAAGCATTGTTTTACCCGTTTTAGGCTGCGATACGATCATGCCTCGTTGCCCTTTACCGATAGGCGAAAATAAATCTATGATTCTAGTGGAGATAGAGCTTTGGCGTTCTGCTAAATTAAATTTTTCTTTAGGAAATAAAGGTGTTAAATGCTCAAAAGAAACACGGTCACGAACGATTTGTGGGTCGATACCGTTAATTTTATTTACTTTGATTAGAGGGAAATACTTTTCACCTTCTTTTGGTGGTCGAACATTGCCTAATACCGTGTCCCCTGTTTTCAGACCGAACAAACGAATCTGCGATTGCGATACATAAATATCGTCGGGAGATGAAAGGTAGTTGTAGTCAGAAGAACGCAAAAAGCCGTAGCCGTCTTGCATAATATCTAATACACCTTCACTTTCTATGATGCTATCGAATTCAAAATCAGGAGCCCTATATCGGTTTTTAAGATCCTTGTCAAAATTGCTCTTGTCGTAAGAATCTTTTTGCGAGCGATTCGATTTATTGTTTTGGTTATTCTTTCGCGGGTTCGGTTTGTTCTGATCAGCACGACCGTTATTCTTGTTCGAAGACTGCTCTTGTTTTTTGTTTTCTTGCTTTTCGGGCTTTGGATTATCCGACTTTTCTTTTGCCGCAGGTCTTGGTCTTGGATTTGGCTTGTCTTTTACTAGACGCTCTCTTTTTTGTGGTTCGCGCTTTTCCTTTACATCGGTTGGAGCGTTCGCCGGAGCAACTTCTGCTACCGCATTTGGGTCTGCAGCCTGCAAGTCTAGAATCTTATATACAAGATCTAATTTTTTGAGGGTTTTGTACTTGGGTACTTTTAGGCCTGAAGCTATTTCCTGAAGCTCAGGCAGCTTTTTAGCTTTTAAATCTGAAATTTCAAACATTAAATAATGTGTAAGTGAATATTCTCTTGAAAGTAATTGAAGTAAATTGTTACGTAGTAATCGTGTGGAACGGTATTCCTAACGGTAAGTATTGCACTAATAACGAAACAATATTACAATTTATTTTCAACTTAGCCCATATAATTTTAAAAAGACACGTATTTTTGCTATCCAAATCAGTAATAACAACATGATTCAGCGTATTCAAACGGTTTATTTGCTAATGCAAGGTCTTATTGCAGGTGTTTTGCCGTTCTTTCTTAATCTGTGGTCAAATGCCCAAGGAATGCAGATTTACGCAAAAAACGAACTTTATATTTCTATCGCTTTTTACGTTTCCGCTGCGTTAGCGGTAATTTCAATAGTATATTTTAAAAACAGAAAACATCAATTTGTAATCAACAGATTGAACATCATATTAAATCTTCTTTTACTAGGATTTTTCGTTTACCGGTCGCTAAATTTATCTGGAGAAACTTCGGTTTCGGAGAAAGGTATTGGGATGCTCATACCCATCGTTTCTATCGTTTTATTGTTCCTAGCCAATAGGGCAATCAAAAAGGATGAGGATCTTGTAAAATCTGTAGATCGTTTACGTTAAACCTAACATCTTAGTAGTATTAGTGCGTAAGCCCGGGCGTTGTTTCCCGGGCTTTTTTTGACCTAATTTTAGTTCAGGATCTTTTAAATTTTTGTCAATATGTTAAAGTCATTCCCGTGGCTGTACTGAACCTTTCTATCGACAGGCAGGCTTGTTTTAGTAAATACTGGAATCTGTGATCAGATTATATAGTGCCACAAATCCCTTAGGGTCTAAACACATGTTAATCAATGTTCTTTTTTTGAACTACAAAAATTAAATGTTCGGAGCTTTTACGGGGTATTTCAGGGCGTTCACTTAAACCGAGCAATTGACCACCTATTTTTTCCGCAGCCTTTTGCGACCTTATATTTTCTTTAGCGATGTACAATAGCACATGGTCAACGTTTTTGAAAGCATGTTTTATCATTAATTGTTTAACCGTGGCGTTGTATTTGCCACCCCAATAATCTCTGGTAAGAAACGTCCATCCTATTTCGATTCCGTTAGCAAAGCCCTCGGTCAGTCGATATCTAGAACTACCGATAATGGTATCGGTGGTCAAATCTAGTATCGCCAAAGCCCCGTTTGAATTGATGGATTCTGTAAAAAACTTTTCGAATTCATCTCTTTTATTTCGTTTACAGGGGTGTTGCTCCCAAATCTTAGGGTCGTTGGCGGCCTTGTACAAGCCCTCAAAATCATCTTGAGTAAGAGGTCTTATTTGTACTATTTCGTTTTGTAAGGTGGGTTGTAGATTCATTAGTTCATTCTGATTTTTAAGTAAAGCAACTAGTAATAGCTCGGCTATAAAATATCTTTGAGGAGGATTTTGCGCGTCCATGTTTTTAAGCGTTTTGCGTTACCTACTTTCCCATCGGGATTCCATTGCAAGGTAGTCTCCCAAGCATTTTCAGGTTTGAACTCTTCCTCTATACCTTTCGATACCTTTGTGGAAACCTCCTTTGAATTAATAATCGCAAGACATTCCGTATTTAAGTTGGCACTTCTGGGGTCTAGATTAAAAGTTCCTATGACCGTCGTTTTACCATCTACCACCATAGTTTTAGAGTGTAATCCGAAAATAGGCTGGTAGTCAATGGTTTCTTGGAGAGCACCAGTCATGATGCGTTTGCGTTCGGCAGCATCGGGTCGAAACTCAAAGATTTGTACTCCTGTTTCGAGTAATGCCTCCCTATCTTTTTGATAACCGCTAAAAGCTTCTAAATTGTCTGTGGATGCCAAACTATTGGTCAATATGCGTATGTTGACACCTCTTTTGGTAGCTGCCTTAAAAAGGTCGCGGCTCAATTCGGTGGTAATAAGGTATGGACTTTGAATTTCTATAGAAGTTTCGGCATTTTTCACGAGACGAAGTAACTTGCTTGTTGTGATTCCTCCGCCACCTAAACCGCTATTACCATCATTTTTTCCTGGCTCATCGGAAACGAACTCCATATCATCTACCCAAACCAAGGCCCCCGATTCTTTTAGTCTAGGGAAAACTTCGTGCAGTTTTTCGATTTTAGTGCGCACTTGTGGCCAAAAATTATCAGGGTTACAAGCATACTCGTGTAACTTGTCAAAACGATTTTCCGCTTCAATATTATCGGGTCTGTCAGTTATGAGCTTCGAAACCGGGACACTTAAATCGCTGCCCCAAAACTGCTCAAAACTAGTAGTGACTTTTTTTGTTTCTTTTCCCAAGAGCAGCACATCGCGATCTCGGAAATTGTATTCATGGTCATAATCAAAATACTCATCAGCAATATTTCGCCCTCCGGTGATGACTACTTTGCCATCTACGATAAAAGTTTTGTTGTGCATGCGCTGGTTTGCCGATCTAAAGTCGGTTGCGAATTTTTTTAGTTTACTGAATAGGTTCTTTCCTAAGTTGACCCCGGGGTTGTAGATTTTTATGCTAATATTTTCATGGGAATCCAAGGTCAATATATCCTGCACATCTGCATCTACCATAATATCGTCTACCAATAAGCGCACTTTTACCCCACGGTCAGCTGCTCGTACCAAATAGTCACAGGCAATCAGCCCAACGTTGTCTAGCGAAAAAATAAAATATTGAATATCAATGGTCGATTCGGCATATTCGGTAAGCCAAGCGCGAGTTACCATGGCATTGCCCCCTTCTTCCAAAACTACTACCCCAGTTTTGGTCTCAAGCGAATCGGAAATAGCTTCCAAAGCCGACGACAGACTGATGCTGTCATTTCGATGAATATTGGCACAGAAATCAGTTATTAATTCTCCTGCTAATGGATTTTTTTCCTGTTTGCAAGAAGAGTTAATTAGGATTGAAAGTATACAGAAGGTGAATGTTATAAATAAATTTTTAGGCGAAGTACCCTCTATTGTCATTTTGAACATGGAGCGTTGTTGGTGAATAGTGTATAGACTAAAATAATATTTTAAAAATACACTTTTTAACGCTTCCCAATCTCAACCACCTCTAAATCCTTAATATTCTCGCCTTCAATTACGAACCGCAACATGGTTCGCAATTGGTGAAAGCCATGTTTGCCACAAGCACCGGGGTTCATGTGCAGTACTTTTAATTGTTTGTCCATCATTACCTTCAAGATATGAGAATGTCCACAGATAAAAAGCTTCGGCGGATTTTCCCGAATCAACTGTCGTGTTCTAGCTTTGTATTTAGGAGGGTACCCCCCAATATGCGTCATCAGTACTTCGACACCTTCACAAAAAAACCTGTTGTCTAAAGGAAATTCTTTTTGAATAATATGATCGTCAATATTACCATAAACAGCGCGTAGTGGTTTTAATTTTGCAATTGCATCGGTCACCGTTAAGCTTCCAATATCGCCTGCATGCCAAACTTCATCTGCTTGACGTACATATTTTAGTATCGTATCGTCGATGTGGGAGTGGGTGTCTGAGAGAAGTAAAATCTTGGTCATCTTTTTATAAAGAGATTTGGGGCTTTCAGTTTAAATCACTTCGTTGAAAAGCTGGTTTATGTTTGCAAATTTATCCGAATAAATCAGAAACCTGAAACTTAAGAAACCTAAAACCACGTCTTCCATTCATTTTGGAGACTTCCTATCGTTTTCCGCAGATAAAAGTATATTTGAAGTCTAAAATAGTTCCGTTGAGATATTTCGTGCAATTTTCATACTTCGGAGCGGGCTATCACGGCTGGCAAAAACAACCGAATGCGATTACGGTGCAGTCCGTTTTACAAGATGCTTTTTCTAAGTTGTTACGCGAAGAGATACCACTTGTGGGAGCAGGGCGAACCGATACTGGTGTTCATGCCAAACAGATGTATGCGCATTTTGATGCGTTTGAAATTACTGACCGTACAGATTTAGTATATCGCTTAAATGCGTTTTTACCCGAAGATATTGCAGTACAAAATATTATTTCTGTACATGATGGTGCGCATGCCCGTTTTGATGCAGCAGAACGTACCTATGAATATTGGGTAACCCAGCAGAAGAATGTTTTTCTAAGCGATACCTCTCACTATGTAAAACATCCCTTGGCAATTGAACAAATGAATGCTGCCGCCGAGCTGCTTTTAAACCATACTGATTTTCAATGCTTTTCCAAATCAAACACCGATGTGAAAACCTATAATTGCGATATCAGATTTGCCAAATGGGAAATAAAAAACGAGGTATTGGTATTTACGATTTCTGCAAATCGTTTTTTACGTAATATGGTTCGGGCCATAGTTGGCACACTTTTAAATATAGGTTTAGGAAAAGAAAATATTCAAGATTTGAAGAGAATCTTGGCTAGTAAGGATAGGAGCGAAGCAGGAATGTCGGTGCCGGCAAAAGGCTTATATTTGACTTGTATAAAATACCCCGAAAATACCTGCCGTATAGATGGATAAAAAATCAGGAAACGCATTTGATTATGGTCTTTTTAAAAGGCTGTTACAACAGACCAAGCCATACAGAGCTACCTTTATAGGGGTTGCTATCTTGGCTATTCTATTGTCTGCTTTTGCCGTTTTAACTGCCGTTCTAGCGGGTGACATTATAAACGAAGCTATTCGTAAAAATGATGCGGATAAGCTATGGGTTCTGATTTTAGCGATGTTGGGCGTATTGCTTGGACAAGTAGCCAGTCAATTGGGTTTCAACTATTACGCGAATTGGTTGGGCCAGTCTGTTATTAAGGATGTTCGGATTTCGCTGTTTAAAAAGATGATGGGTTTTAAGATGCAGTATTTCGATGATTCCTCTATCGGATTGCTTGTTACCCGTGCAGTTGCAGATATGCAACGTATCGGTGAAATTTTCAGCCAAGGGTTTTTTGTGATAGTTGCCGATTTGCTCAAAATGCTCACTGCCGCAGTAATCATGTTGGTTTTAAACTGGAAATTGGCCTTGATTGTTTTCGCTTTACTACCTATAATCTTGTATGCTACCCGTCTGTTTCAAAAAGCGATGAAGTTGGCGTTTATCGAAGTGCGAGCTCAGGTCTCTAACCTAAATTCATTTGTACAAGAGCGAATTACCGGTATGAAAATCGTGCAGTTGTTTACTCGTGAAAATATTGAACGAGATAATTTTCGTGATATTAACGAAAAGCATCAGAATGCTTGGCTGAAAACGGTTTGGTACAACTCCATTTTCTTTCCTATTGCTGAAATCGTATCCGCAGTGGCGGTTGGGTTGGTAGTATGGGTCGGTGTTTTGCAAAATTTAGACAGTCTACAGAAAGAAAATATTGGGGTCATTTTTACTTTTATTTTCTTAATCGAGTTGCTTTTTCGTCCGCTGCGGCAAATCGCGGACAAGTTCAATACATTGCAGATGGGAATGGTTGCGGCAAACCGTGTGTTTGCGATATTGGATACTGAAAGTAAAATCGAGGACGTCGGGAGTTTGGTTCGGGAAGAGGTAAAAGGCAATATTGATTTTAATGATGTTCGTTTTAGTTACTTGCCCGATGAAGAAGTATTACATGGTATTTCGTTTAAGGTAAACGCAGGAGAAACGGTTGCCATCGTTGGTTCTACTGGTGCTGGTAAATCAACTATTATTAATCTACTGAGCCGTTTTTATGAAATTGATTCGGGAACTATTGCTATAGACGGGATCGATATCAAAGACTTTACCCTGGCATCGCTAAGATCCCACATTGCGGTTGTCTTACAGGATGTATTTTTGTTCGCTGATACAATTTCGAATAATATTTCTTTGAAAGACGACACTATTACCGCCGAAGACATCGAATCGGCCGCTAAACAGATAGGTGTGCACGAATTTATCAATAGCCTTCCGGGTGGTTATGAGTACAATGTGAAAGAGCGGGGTACTATGCTTTCGAGCGGACAGCGACAGCTCATCGCTTTTTTAAGGGCTTATGTAAGCAACCCCAGTATTTTGGTTTTAGACGAAGCAACCTCGTCGGTAGATACCTATTCAGAACAGTTGATTCAAAGCGCCACTGAGAAGATTACCGAAGGAAGAACTTCTATAATTATCGCGCACAGATTGGCAACCATTCAGAATGCGGATACTATTATCGTAATGGATGCCGGTAAAATCGTAGAAACGGGGAACCACAAAGAATTGCTCAAAAAGGGCGGTTATTATAACGATTTATACAAAGCGCAGTTCTTGACGGAAAATGTTGCGTAACTACCAATTAAAAACAGATATTAAATCAAATCTTCTTTTAACTGCTCGGAAAGTTCATCTATAGTTTTAAAGGGAAAGAATTCGCCATTTCGGATATAGGAAATACTTCCTGTTTCCTCACTTACTACCAGTGCCAGTGCATCGGTCTTTTCGGTAATGCCTACCGCAGCTCTGTGGCGCAGGCCAAAACGTAAGGGTATGTTACGTTCATTCGTAACAGGTAATATAACCCTTGTTGCAGTAATATAATTGTCTTCTATTATAGCTGCACCATCGTGCAAAGGGCTGTTTTTATAAAAGATACTTTCAACAATGGGCTGGGTAATTTCTATATTCATCTGGTCACCCGAATTCTTTACGAATTCAAGGGAATTGTTACGAGCAAAAACCAATAGGGCTCCGGTTTTGGAGTCCGACATATTTTTGCAGGCACTTAATAGAGCGTTTACATCGGTGCTAATTGCCAGACCGTCTTGCTTCATAAATTTAAAATGCTTCACAAAGTTGCGTTTGTTGGCGAAATTGGTAGAACCGATCATTAATAAAAATTTCCGTATTTCTTGCTGAAAAACAACGATCAGAGCAATTAGCCCTACTTGCAGAAAAGGACCAACAATACTATTGATCATTGTCATCTCTAGATAGCCGGTAAGCTTCCAAAATGCCCAAACGATAACGATTCCCAGAAAAATATTAATGGCCACAGTACCGCGAACGAGTTTGTAGATGTAATAAAGGAGTAGCGCGACAAGAATAATGTCGAGTGCGTCGGTAAACGTAAAATCCATAAAGCTCAATTTGTCCAATCCGCACCGTTTTGGTAAAATTATGAAAAATAGACGAACAATGTTCTATTGTTCGGTTTGGGGAAATTGCTGCATTAACGAAATGACTTCTAGTGCCTCTTTTACATCATGCACCCGAAGTATACTAGCACCTTTTTGTATAGCAATGCTGTGCAAAGCAGTTGTGCCATTAAGGGCATTTTCTGCGGAGGTATCCAATGTTTTGTAAATCATTGATTTTCGACTCAAGCCGACAAGAACCGGGGAGTTTAAATTTTGGAATAGTTCTAGCTGTTGCAGTAATTCATAATTCTGCTCCGAGGTTTTGGCGAAACCGAATCCGGGGTCAACTACAAGGTCGTGAAGGCCATAACTTCGAGCTACCGAAATACGTTCTGAAAAATAATTTAAAATCGCCACGGTCAGGTTATCATAATTGATTTGTTGCTGCATGGTTTGGGGCGTGCCTCGCATGTGCATCATAATTAAAGGTGCTTTCTGTTTTGAAGCAATCGAGAATATTTTCTCATCGCGTTTTCCTGCTGATATGTCATTGATTATCGCAGCGCCCGCCGACAAGCATTCGTCCGCAATTTTACTGCGAAACGTATCTACGGAAATAATGATTTTCGGAAATTCTTGCACTACTAATTTCACGATAGGAAGCATTCTTTTCAGTTCTTCCTCCTCTGAAACAGCATCTGCTCCCGGTCTAGAACTGTAGGCACCAATATCTATGAAAGTAGCGCCTTCGGTAAGCATTTTTTCAACCTGCAAACAAATGGATTTTTCATCTTTATACCTGCTTCCATCATAAAAAGAATCTGGGGTAAGATTTAAAATACCCATAACTTTAGGGATGGTTAAATCAATTAAAGTGCCGTTACAATTAAGGGTCATATTACAGTTTGATAGTTTGACAAAGCAAGTTTAAAAGCCGAACTTTGAGCAATTCAATATTTTAAGCGAAATTTACGCAAATTACAACGAATTCAATGAAGCTTACCTCTGAACAATATGATGCCGTAATCAAGACCTGTCGTGATCTTTTTGAAAAAAAAATGAAAGACTACAGCAGTGCATGGCGCATACTTAGGCTTCCGTCTTTAACAGATCAGATTTTTATCAAAGCGCAGCGCATACGTGGGTTGCAGGAGAATGATGTTCGTAAGGTAGATGAAGGCGAAACTTCTGAGTTTATCGGAATTATCAACTATTCTATTATGGCTCTAATTCAATTAGAGATGGGTGTTGCAGAACAGCCCGATCTAAATGTAAATGAAGCCTTGCTACTTTTTGATAAACATACGGCGGAGACCAAATCGCTCATGGAGAATAAAAACCATGATTATGGTGAGGCATGGCGCGACATGCGTGTCAGCTCCTTGACCGATTTGATATTGCAAAAGCTTCTACGAGTAAAACAAATTGAGGATAATAAGGGCAAAACACTGGTTAGTGAAGGTATAGATGCCAACTATCAAGATATGGTGAATTATGCGATTTTTGCGCTCATTCATCTCAGCGAAGCACCCAAATCTTAAATTCCATTTTAAAAATGAAATACCTTGTCGGTTTTAGTAGAGTTTTTGTCGGCTTACTTTTTATTATTAGCGGTTTTATAAAACTGAACGACCCTGTCGGATTTTCTTTTAAGTTAGAGGAGTACTTTAGTTCCGGTGTACTTGATATTCCTTTCTTTGAACCACATGCGTTGACCATTTCGATAATCGTGGTGATTTTTGAAGTACTGGTAGGAGTTATGCTGCTCATCGGCTTTAAAAGGAAGTTTACAGTTTGGAGCCTATTGGTAATGATTATTGGCTTCACTTTCCTTACTTTTTATTCCGCATACTTTAATAAGGTTACCGATTGTGGGTGCTTTGGCGATGCCATAAAACTAACCCCGTGGGAGTCTTTTACAAAAGATGTGATTCTTTTAGTGTTGATTATAATTCTGTTTATTGGAAGAAAATATATAACTCCGGCTTTTAGCCCGAGAATAAATCGACTTGTCGTATTTGTTACCTTACTACTTTCAGGCTTTTATGTCTATCACGTATTAAACCACCTACCGGTCATTGATTTTAGACCTTTTGAAATCGGTAAAAATATCGAGGACGGGATGATTACCCCAGAAGGTGCTCCCAAAGCAATCTATGATTATGCATGGAAGTTTAATGTAGACGGCGAAGAGCAGATTATAGTTACCCAAGGGGATTATCCTACCATAGATGGCGAATATGTTAGTGTTGAAACTACCGAGATACAAGCAGCATACGAGCCACCCATTCATGATTTCACCATAGAACAGAACGGTGAAGACTTTGCCAGTTCGTTGTTGAAAGAGCCGAAATTGGTAATGGTGGTGGCTTATGATTTAAGAAAGACGAATGAAGAAATGTATGCAGCGGTAAAAAGAACGACCGAAACAGCCATAAAGAAAGGATATAAGGTAATAGGGATGTCGGCTTCAAACAACGAACAGACTGCAAAATTGATTAACGACCACTCATTAGACTTTGAATTTTATTTTACCGATGAAACTGCCTTGAAGACGATTGTACGTTCAAACCCTGCGATTTTGGTGTTGGAAAAAGGAACTATAAAACAAAAAGTACATTACAACGATTTTGACGATTTAGCGCTTTAATTTGTTTAGAGTTTGGAGTTTGAGCTTAATGGGTGAAAAATGGCAAGAATTGATAAATTTGTAGATTTAGAAGTTTGGCAGAAGGCCAGAGAAATATGTCGTTTGGTCGAAGTCTTATTTCAAAACACAAGATTAGGCAATAACTATAGTATTCGTAACCAAATGGAAGGTAGTTCGGGCGCTATAATGAATAACATAGCAGAAGGTTTCGGCAGAGGTGGTAATCAAGAATTTCATAATTTCTCTAGCTATTCGAAGGGTTTATGCACAGAACCAAAGTCTCAGCTATACAGAAGTTTTGATAAGGAACTTATAAACAAGACTGAGTTTGAAGAAATAATGCCAAAGGTTGAACTAGAAATAAGCAAAATTGGTGCTTTTATGCATTACCTAAGAAATTCTAATATAAAGGGACAAAAACTTAAAAGAGAATAATTTTTTAAACACAAACCACAAAATATGAGAAGTAAAATAGTAGCGGGAAACTGGAAAATGAATAAGAATTTGGAGCAAACAGGAACCCTGCTCGCTGAACTGTCTGCAAAATTACCTGATACCAAAGCAGAGGTAATGGTGGCACCGGCCTATGTGAATCTATTGAGTGCGGTAAGTAATTTAGAAGCGTCAACTATCGAGGTAATTTCGCAGAATATGCACTTTGCCGAGAGTGGAGCGTATACTGGGGAGATTTCAGCGGATATGCTTTTGAATATTGGGGTAAACACGGCCATTATAGGACACTCTGAACGTCGCGCCTATTTTGGGGAGACAGATGAAATTCTGTCTAAAAAAGTACAAGCAGCTTTAGCAAAGAATATGCGGGTTATGTTCTGTTTTGGGGAAGAACTGGACGACCGTAAATCAGGCCACCATTTTAAACTCGTTGAAGGCCAATTGAAAGACGCCTTGTTTTGTTTGGATGCTTCTGTATGGAGCAGGATTATTTTGGCCTACGAGCCTGTTTGGGCCATTGGTACGGGAGAAACCGCATCACCAGAACAAGCACAAGAAATGCATGCCTTTATTCGTAAAACGATTACCGATGCGTATGATGCGACCATCGCGAATAATGTTTCTATATTATATGGTGGTAGTGTTAAACCTGCAAATGCAGAAGAAATTTTCTCTAAGCCAGATGTTGATGGCGGACTTATAGGAGGAGCTTCTTTAAATGCTGATGATTTCATAGCAATCATAAAGGCAATCTAAATATTGTTCTCCTTTTTGGAACTGCAGAAGACGTTCTGCGGAATGCTGAATTTTAGGAAATCTAATCCAAGATGTCTAATACCACTTACATAGAATACGCCTTTAATGTAAATCCTTTGCAACCAGCCTCTGATATTTTGATAGCAGAGCTAGGCGAAGCAGGTTTCGAAAGTTTTGTTGAAAATGAAACTGGTTTACTAGCGTATATTCAAGAAAATAATTGGTCTGAGCATATCTTAAATGATGTTCAAATTCTAAATAACGAATTATTCAATATTGGGTTCAATCACAAAAAAATTGCCCAAGAAAACTGGAATGCTACTTGGGAAGAGAATTTTGAACCGATAATGGTTGCTGATACGTGTATTGTTCGAGCTCCTTTTCATAAAAAGCACAAGGTAGACTATGATATTGTAATCATGCCGAAAATGAGTTTTGGTACAGGACATCATGAAACAACCCACATGATGTTGCAGCACATTCTAAATCATAGTTTTGAAGGAAAGTCCGTTTTGGATATGGGCAGTGGAACAGGAGTCCTAGCTATTTTAGCGGCGATGAAAGGTGCAAGCAACATCGATGCTATAGACATAGACCATTGGTGTTACCTAAATGCTAAAGAAAATGTTGTACGCAATGATTGTGGGCAAATCAATGTTTATGAAGGGGATGTAGCCCTTTTGAAAGAGCAAAAATACGATGTGATTTTGGCGAATATAAATCGTAATATTCTATTGCACGATATTCCAGTCTATGCCGGTTGTTTGAATAAATCGGGAAAGCTGATGTTAAGCGGGTTTTATGAAACTGACATTACATTAATCTCAAAAAAATGTGAAGACAGGGGATTGAATTTTCAAAATAAAACCCAAAAAGGTGAATGGATATCAATGATATTCAAAAAATCTTAACAACATCTTAATTTAAGAAGTCCAGCGGTTAAATTTTCCCGTAGGTATATAAGTATTGTAAGTAAATTCTGTAAAAATTTATTTCAAAAATTTGTTTAACCCCAAAACACTTATTATCATGAGAAAATTTAAATCACCAATTTTATTGCTTGTCTTTTTACTCGTTGTTTCTAGTTGTACTAAAGAAGATACTCCCTTAGCGGAGGAACAGGATGCTGCCATCGTTGAGGAAGTGCAGGAAACTGAGATAGAGATTACGTCGGCGGTATTGGAAACGCTTAAAAGTAATTTTTATAATATTAATGATGTTAAAGTCATTGATTTTATGCTTCCGGACGGTACGACCGAACAGCGATATCAAGTAGAGGATGATATCACCTTTTCCGTAGAAAGCTTACAAGCATTACCTAAGGTTAAAAAAGGAAGTGAGACGAAAAAAAATTATCATACCAATAATCTTGTAAGCCCAAGAACACTTTCTATAATCGGTTATACAGGCGGTAGAAATGCACTTAATAATAAAGAGCAAACTGCTTTACGATATGCTGTAAATAATTATAACCGCCTTAACCTCACAATTCGATTTTCACTCACCTTCGGTACCAATTATCAGAATAAAGATATGGTGGTGTACTACAACCCTAATCAATCGGGTAGTGGTGGTTCGGCGGGTTTTCCCAGCAATGGAAACCCGAATAAATTTGTTCAGATTTACGGATTAGACAATTCTACCGTAGATGTAATTGAGCATGTAATCACTCACGAAGTTGGTCATTCTGTCGGTTTTCGCCATACAGATTGGTTCAGTCGGCAGAGTTGCGGTGACAATGTTAATGAGGGAGTTGGTGGTATAGGAGCCAATCCGATACCGGGCACTCCAAATGGTTACGACCCTACATCAATAATGTTGGCTTGTTTCAGTAACAATGAAGACGGAGAATTTAATTCTAACGATATAACCGCCCTGCGGTATCTATATTAGAAATCCATTTCGCTTATAATACTGTTAAAAGTACCTGAAAAGGTACTTTTTTTCATTTTAGGTAATTATATTTAACTTATATAAAGCGCCAGCACACCAAAAAATCGATGCGAAATGGGTACAATAGAAAAACTTCAGGAAGACCTACTATTAGCGGAAGAAACTGTTAAACAAAGCGAAATAGTGCTCTTTAATGATGAGGTAAATACTTTTGATCACGTAATTGAAACTTTGATGGCTGTATGCGAGCATACTTCTGAACAAGCTGAACAATGTTCGCTTATTGTTCATCACAATGGTAAATGTACTGTCAAAACAGGTGAATATGATGATTTAAAACCTAGGTGCAGTAAATTGTTGCAAGCTGGTCTAAGTGCAGAAATTGTATAAGATAGCAACAGTGTTCCGACAAACATTTCTATTGCGTCTTCTGCAGTACTTTTCATTGGTTTGTAGCCTTCCTCTATATTTCACTATTTTTTTTACCAATGCCCAAGAACTTCCGCCCATTGAAAGCTTTACCCCAAATATGTATGGGGCTGAAAGTCAAAATTGGGGTATTTCACAATCCAATCAAAAAAATATATACGTTGCTAACAACGGTGGCCTTTTAGAATTTAATGGTGCTGTATGGAAACTGCACGGCTCACCAAATGGTTCTGCCATTCGGTCTGTACAGGCAATAGATGATATCATTTTTGTAGGTTGTTATATGGAGTTCGGTTTTTGGAAAAAGAACCCCTTGGGCGATTTGGAATACAATTCAATTAGCAGTGAATTATCCGTTTCTTTATTAGACGATGAAGAATTTTGGAATATTATAGGCATTGATGATTGGGTTATTTTCCAGAGCCTTGAACGCATATATATATATAATACCGCAGATGAATCTATTAAGGTAGTTGACTCCCAATCTACAAAAGCACAGTTGTTTAATTTTGGCGGAACTATTTATTTTCAGAACGTTGAGGGTCTTTTTAAAATTGAAAACGGACAATCTGTTTTGGTTTCAAACGATGCAATTATCAGAGAAACTGGAATCTCAGGAATGTTTTCAATCGATAATAAACCACTGTTGGTTACTGAGAAGGGAGATTTTTTCTTTTTAGATAAAGGCGTTTTTTTACCGTGGCAAATTCCTTTTAAAGACCTGCCCAATGATATTAATATATACAGTAGTCTTCAGTTAAGCGATGATACTATTGTTTTAGGAACTATCTCAAATGGTATCTACCATATTGGAAAAGACGGCAGTATTCTTCAAAAAATCAACCAGGAAAGGGGCTTGTACAATAATACGGTGCTCTCTGTTTTTGAGGATGTCGAGCATAATCTTTGGTTAGGTTTAGATAATGGTATAAGCGTCATCAATATCGATTCTCCGTTCAAAGAATACGTTGATAAGAATGGAAAACTAGGCGTTGTATATGCTTCAGCGATTTATGAGAATTATCTGTATTTAGGCACAAATCAGGGACTATTTTATAAGCGAATTGGTGTTGAAAGTGATTTTGCATTCATCAATGGTTCGCAAGGTCAAGTATGGTTGCTGAAAGTAATTGATGAAGTGCTTTTTTGCGGCCATAATAATGGCACCTATCTAGTAGAGCGCGACAAAATTGAGCTTATTTCAGACATTCCGGGTACTTGGGATATAAAACCCATCCCAAATCATAAAAACCGCTTACTCCAAGGAAATTTCAATGGCTTAAGTGTTCTGGAGAAAATAGACAACAATTGGGCGTTGAGAAATGTTATAGATGGGTTTGATATATCAAGTCGTTTTTTTGAGTTTATCGGTGAAAATCAAGTTGCTGTAAATAGGGAATTCAAAGGTATTTTTAAACTAGGCTTAGATGATAGGTATTCAAAGGTGCTAAATGTCGAAAATGAATCTTCTACAGGTGTCGGTGCTAGCTTGGTCGTTTATGAAGATAATGTTTTGTATACCAGTTCTAATGGTATCTCTAGGTTTGATAATAATCAAAAGAGGTTTGTTGCCGATTCATTGCTTACCAGCGTGTTTTATAGTGATACGGATAAACCCGTTGGCATTTTTATCCCAGATGAGGAGGCAAGACGGCTATGGTGCTTTACAAATAGCAGTATTGCGTATGCGTCTCCCGGGAAATTTGACAAAACCTCTAAACTTAGCAAAATAGCCATACCGGCCAGTTTCCGAAAAAGTCTAGGAGTATTAGGATTTGAGAATTTAACCCCGATAGGGAATGAGCGATATTTGATAGGAATTTCAAACGGGTATTTAACTGTAGATCTTAATAAGAATGTCTCCAAAGAATATTCAGTGCAAATCAATTCCGTTTCTAGAAAATCGTATACTTCTGAAATTAAGAAAGTACCTATCGATAGCACCGCGGTGTTTGAATTTGTCCAGAACAACCTTTTCTTTTCTTATAACGTGCCAGAGTTTGATAAGTATACAGAGGTCAATTATCAATACCAGTTAGAAGGTATATACGATAGTTGGAGTGATTGGGAAAACAAATCAGAAGCTTCGTTCGAGAATTTGCCTTTTGGCAACTATACCTTTAATGTCCGTGCTAAAGTGGGCAATGACCTCTCTACTAATGTGGTCTCTTATAAATTTCGAATTGAAAGGCCTTGGTATCTTTCTAATCTAGCGGTTGTTCTATTTATCGTTGCGCTTGTTTTGCTCGCTTTCTTGGTTCATAAATTCTACAAACGCTATTATAGAAAACAAAGAGAGCAGCTGTTAATTGAAAGTAAAAAGAAACTGAAACGAAAAAAACTCAAAGCACAAAAACAGATTGTGCAAATAAATAATGAAAAATTGAAAGAGGAAGTGGCGAGCAAGAACAGGGAGCTTGCAATTTCTACAATGAGTATTATTAAGAAGAATGAGTTTCTAAGTGCAATAAAGGAGGAACTAAAAGCAAATGCGGATAACCCTGGCGTAAAATCCGTTATTCGCACGATAGATAGAAATATAAATAACGTAGACGATTGGAAATTTTTCGAAGATGCTTTTAATAATGCCGATAAGGATTTTTTGAAAAAGATAAAAAACCTACATCCAGAACTTACAGCGAACGATTTACGTTTATGTGCCTACCTAAGGCTGAATTTATCTTCTAAAGAGATGGTGCCCTTACTTAATATATCATTGAGAAGCGTTGAGGTAAAACGCTATCGTTTGCGTAAAAAAATGAATTTACCGCATGAAGATGGCCTTGCAGACTATATTATGGAAGTATAGTCACTACAACATCACCTATACTTACCACAACATTACCCATACGTTCTTGTCATTTAGCTTGTAACTGCTTGATTTTCTACTCATTGTAAAATCAATGTTAAATGCCTAATATATTGATGATTTGACTATTTTTCTTGAATTTTTACACGATGTATGTTTTTTGTATGGGTCTTTTTTACAGATACCTTAGTACAACATGGTAAATTGCAAACGTTGAATAGCTAAAATGAATTAATGAATTATTGTAAATCAAAAGGGTAACTAAACTTAAATAGTATAAATTATGAAAAACTTAAAATATCTTATTGTATCGCTTTTTGCGATTTTAATTGCCTGTGATGGCGATGACCTTGACATTCCGGAGAATGTAATGCCAACGAATCTTACTGTAACTTCGGCTGCCAGTGCCGATGATGCTGCTACCTATACCTTCACCGCTTCGGCGACAGGTGCGAATTACTATCATTTTGATTTCGGGGACGGCACTACGGTTCTCAATAAAACAGGAACTGCTACCAAAACTTATGATATGTTAGGTGACAATACCTATTCTGTGGTCATAACAGCTAGTTCTGGAGGAGACAGAACTATTTCAGAAACCCTACAGGTATCTACCTCGATTGGTTTCTCAGATCCTGCCACGGTTGCAGCACTAACTGGTGGAGCCTCTAAAACATGGTTTTTAGCTGCTTCACAACAGGGACACCTTGGATTAGGGCCTGCTCGTGAGGGTATTGATGGCGACTGGTGGTATCCTAAGTGGTATGTTGCTAGCGCGTTTGAAAAGTGTGGGAGTGAAGATTCTGATTGTCTTTGTGATGATGAGTTAACATTTAGTGTTGATGCAAGTGGAGCATTGACATACGAACTAGATAATAAAGGTCAAACTTTTTTTAACGTAGGTCACAAAGCAGTTGCAGGTGGTGGGGAAGACCAAGATTTTTGCTATGACTTTGACACTTCAGGGTCAAAATCCGTAGCACTTTCAGAAGTGGCTGGTAATGTTCCCGATGATCAAACTACAGGTATTCAAATGAACTTGTCTGATGGTGGTTTTATGGGTTATTATGTAGGTTCATCTACATACGAGATATTGTCTATAAGTGAAACCGAATTATATGTAAGAACTTACGATACTGAAAATGATGAGTTAGCCTGGTACCACAGGTTTAGTGCTGAACCATCTGAAGAGATGGAAGCTGAAAATCTTGAAACAATTTATACGAATTTAGTTTGGTCTGACGAATTTGATGTTGATGGGGCACCAGACGCCGCAAATTGGACGTATGACCTAGGCGCAGGAGGCTGGGGTAATGGTGAGGCACAAGAATATACCAATGACGCTGAAAATGTAATAGTCGAAGGTGGTATGCTTAAGATCACTGCCAAAGCAACAGGTGGTGATGGTGGTAGTGGTGCAACTCATTATTACGACGATATAATCCTTATTGATGCCAATGCAACTGCTACTAGTCTAGAAGATTTTGAAGGAACCCCTCCTCGGTTCGAAGCTTTTGGTGGTAACTCTACAGAAGTGATTGCTAATCCCGACGCATCAGGAATCAATACTTCTGCTATGGTAGTATCATCTACAAAACCCAATGGTTCGGAAGTTTGGGCAGGTTCGTTCTTTGATGTGTCCGCTCCTATTGATTTAGCTACCTATCCTACGATTAGCGTAAAAACATGGTCCCCTGCTGTTGGTGCCACAATAAAGTTGAAATTGGAAAACCAAGCCAATGCCGATGAGAATGTTGAGGTAGATATTCTTTCTACTGTTGCAAATGGCTGGGAAACGTTAACCTATGATTTTAGTGCAGCTCCTGCCGGAACATATGACAGAGTAGTATTGTTCTTTGATTTTGGTGTAAGCCCAATGGGTGACGCAGCATATACATCGGCTCGAATCAAATCTCAAGACCTTCAAGAATTCACGTACGGTAGAGTAGAAATTAGAGCTAAACTTCCTTCAGCTGGTGGTACTTGGCCTGCTTTATGGGCATTAGGTGCTGACTTTGAAGAAGTAGGTTGGCCTGAAACTGGTGAAATTGATATTATGGAGCACGTTGGTAATAACGTGAATAGCGTATCAAGTGCGTTACACTACCCTGGTAATTCTGGTGGTAATGCCGTAACAAGTTCCACCGACGTTGCTACAGCAACATCAGAATTTCATAACTATACTGTAGAATGGACTCCTGAGGTTATCAAATTTGTAGTTGATGATGAAGTAGTACATCTAAGTTTTGTCAATTCTTCAGGGACAACATTTAATAAAGACTTCTTCTTTATTATGAATATTGCCATGGGTGGTACTCTTGGGGGTGCAATTGATGGTGCTTTCACCGAGGATACTATGGAAGTTGACTATATTAGAGTATATCAATAAGCAATACTAGCTAACTCAATAATGGCCAATGGATTCTCATACCATTGGCCTTTTTTTGTATACATTTATTAACCTAAGCACAATGGTAAACGTACCACATCCTAAACAATTTACTGGAAAGCGATACGCGGCGTTTCAGCACTATTATGATAAAGCAATCAATATCTATAGGAGAAAAAGAAGCTCATTTTAATGCGCAGGCAGTTGAAGGAAAACTAATCAACTTCGAAGACGAACAGTATTATAAAATTTCGAATAGTTTACCATTTTTTTCCTTCGGAATCGGAGGCTTGTTTACTTTAATAATGTCAATGACCGCAGATGTGATTGATTTAGATGTATTAAATACAGGTCTGCGAAGAGAAGGTTCTTTTGGGGCTATTTATTGGTGGATGGTGAAGTTTTGTTTTGCCATCGCCGGACTTTTAAGTAGCTTGTTAATGGGATGGGTTGGCTATACACCAGATGCAGCCACACAGCCAGAAGGGGCCCATTACTGGTATGCGGCTATTTATACGTTTTTCCCAATTCAAGGTACTCTAGGAGCTATGTATGTAATGCGTACATATAATGTTACAGAAGAAACTGCCAATGATATTCGCAAACAGTTAGAAGCTCGCAAAAGCGACAACTAAAACTAATTATATAACATTTGGTGCATCAGAATAAATCTAGGCAGCTTGTTTAAAGGGAGTTTTACCGAAAATTCATATCTTCAAGTTTAAGCAATATCTAATAAAAAATCATGAAACCTGCCTTCGAAATCGACCATCTTCAAAACCTTCGGAACAAAGTACTTTCTTACACGAAGGTTGATGCTGCTGTGCTCGAAAATCAAATGCGGTTTTATAAAAAAATTGAGCTCAAAAAAGGCGATGCGCTTATTTCGGCTGGGCAATTGGTCGAGCACTTTTACTATGTTGCCCAAGGCTGTATTTATTATTACAAAATAGAAGAGGGCGAAACGCAAGTACTCGAATTTTATACCGATGATGTCTTCTTTACTGATGTGCCCGCCTATGTAAAAGGAACACCCTCAAAGCACTATTTGGAAGCAACAGAGCATACCATAGTCTACGCAGTTAAAAAGACTGATGCAGAACGTTCATTTGATAAATCACATCAATTAGAGCGCTTTGGAAGATTATCTATGCAAGAGGCTTTTATGAAAATCTTTACTCGAGTTGAACGCCTGAATAGCAGAAGTAACGAAGAACGCTATTTACGACTTCTAGAAAAGCGTCCTGATTTATTGCAACGTGTACCACAGTACTTAATAGCCTCTTATTTAGGGGTGACTCCTGTGGGTCTTTCCAAAATAAGAAAACGATTAGGAAAGGGCTAGTTAGCTTAAGACCAAGAAGAATCCTCTAAGTAGTAATAGTTCATCAATTTTCATAAACCAGAAGCTATGAAAGGGTTTTATTCCTAAGAACAATTATTTAATTTATGCTTGGGTGTTCTGTGAACCACCTATAATTAAACAGAGTTAAACTGTACTTTTATTTCCTGCTTTTACAACGCAAGACAAAATATGAAAATAGGCGATTTTGAAAAAGATGGTTACTTTTGCAAAAGACTTAAAAGAAGATTTTAGAACTTCCGTTGAATACTAAAGATTATTGCAAAATATAACTAAAACAGGCATGTTTAGCATACTTTAGTTGCTTGTAAATTCAATATTTGTAGTTTATTTTCTAATTCAGAAATCACTTTTAAATTTAGTATCTAATAGTTTTAATACCTTGGCATTTATCTTAAATTATAGCACTAATAAATTCTAAAAGGCATAGCGAACAAGAAAATCACGAACTATGTCATTCTATTTAATTATTCTGCTTATCTCACTTGCCGGGCCACTTGCTTTGAGTTTCGAGAAAAACCTTAGGCTATACAGGCGTTGGAAATATCTATTGCCAGCCATCTTAATAACGATGGTTGTATTTGTTACTTGGGATATCATATTCACTCATTTAGGATATTGGTTTTTCAATCCAGTTTATAATTCAGGTATTTACATCAATAAGCTTCCTTTAGAGGAATACCTATTTTTCTTAGTCATTCCCTATGCATGTGCATTCTCATTTTATGCTGTTCAATTTCATTTTTCGAAGTTTAAATGCAATCTGCAATGGACCAAAATTTTAATCATTCTAATCGTAGTAGTATCTGTTTGTATGTCAGTGCTATACCGTAATGTAAGCTATACCTTCGTTGCTTCCCTTGTGCTACCTGTGATGCTGTTACTTAGTTATTATTTCGCGAGAGAAGTAGTGCAATATTATTTAGCCATTTATCCAATTTTACTAATCCCATTTTTTATTATTAATGGAATTTTAACAGGTACGGGTATTGAAGAAGCTGTTTTTGATTATCACCCTGAAGCAATATTGGGTATTCGCATACTCTCAATTCCTATTGAAGATATGATTTATAATTTTTCACTGTTATTGATGCCTTTGGCGCTGACCTATATTTTTGAAAAAAGGGCTACAAAAACAAAACACATATGAACATAGCGGTTATTGGCTCCGGAATTGGCGGCTTGGCAACTGCTTGTAGGTTAGCATCAAAGGGGCATGAGGTAACTGTGTTCGAAAAAAACGCATCTCCGGGCGGCAAAATAAGTGAATTGCATATGGGTGGGTATCGCTTTGATACGGGCCCATCTTTATTTACGCTTCCAGAATTGGTGCATGAACTTTATAATGCAGCAGAGGAACCCATTCCATCAACTTTTGGTTATAAAAAGCTAGACGTACTATGTAAATATTTTTACAACAGTGGTGAAAATCTAGTGGCTTGGGCTGATCAACAAAAATTCACAGATGAATGTGTTGAAAAACTAGAGGAGGACCCATCAAATATTAGAAAGTATTTTAAAAATGCTTCGGATATCTATAAAATTACAGCAGACATATTCCTTTTCAACTCGTTACATAAGCTTAAGAATTTATTGAAATTTTCCGTTTTAAAGTCCGTACTTCAAGTGAATAAAATTCGCTTTTATAAAACCATGCATGGTGAAAATAGCAGTAATTTTAAAAGCCCTTTGCTAGTTCAATTGTTCGATAGGTATGCTACTTACAATGGGTCCAATCCTTATAAAGCCCCTGCAACCCTCAACGTAATAGCACATTTAGAAAATAATTTGGGCACCTATTTTCCGGAACAGGGCATGTACGCTATCGTGCAACACATTTATCAACTTGCCCTAAAAAAAGGGGTGCGTTTTAATTTTAACGCATTAGTCACATCCATTGACATAAAAAACAAAGTTGCTACTGGGCTCACTGTTGGCGATACTACTTATGCTTTTGATAAGATTGTTTCAGACTCAGATATAAATTATGTGATGAATAATTTGATGGATCACCCATTAAAAAAACGATTCAATCGATTAGAACCGTCATCATCGGCTTTGGTATTTTATTGGGGAATTAATAAGGAGTTTCCGGAGTTAGACTTACATAATATTCTTTTTAGTGGTGATTATAAGGAAGAGTTCGCAGATTTATTTCAGAAAAAAACCATTCATAACGACCCTACGGTTTATATTTTTGTGAGCTCTAAAATGCTAAAAAGTGATGCCCCAGAAAATTGCGAAAATTGGTTTGTAATGGTGAATGCGCCAGCAAATAGTAAGGAGAATTGGGACGAACTTATAGTTAAGACCAAACAAAATATCATTGCCAAAATCAATACAGCGCTAAAAACAAATATTGAGGAGTATATTCAAGAAGAGAAAATTGCTTCGCCGATAACAATTGAACAAAATACACTCAGTAAGGGTGGGGCATTATATGGTAATTCATCAAATAGTATGTTTTCTGCGTTTTTAAGACATCCAAATTTTCTTAAACGCATAAAGAACCTTTATTTTGTGGGTGGAAGCGTGCATCCTGGTGGTGGAATACCACTTTGTTTAGCAAGTGCGAAAATTGTTTCAAAAGAGATACCTGCCGATTAGATGAACAGTATACTAAAATTCTTAGGTAACGAAGGTCTTCCAATAACGTTCATAATTTTTTATAGTATCGGCTTGGTAATCTATTTTACGCCGCTAACCCACAATCTTTTTATTCAAATTACACCATACACCCTTCTTTTGGTTGCATTTGCTATTTTTTCGCACCACAAAGAATGGAATAGCAATACGATTCTAGTTTTTGTAAGTATTTTTATCTCGAGTATTCTAGTCGAAATTATTGGCGTGGCAACGGGTAAGTTATTTGGGGTTTATGAGTATGGTAGAGGCTTGGGTATAAAAATAGCTGATGTACCTGTGGTTATTGGCTTAAATTGGATTTTCTTATCCTATGCGTCTAATAGTATTATTTCTAAATACACGTCAAACAACATTGCAATTATATTGGGCGCTGCATCGCTGATGGTCGTTTATGATGTCTTGCTTGAAAAAGTTGCACCTTTAATGGAAATGTGGCAATTTTCAAATACCGCGCCTCCTTTAAGTAATTATGTGGTCTGGTTTCTTTTGGCTTTATGTTTTAATAGTGCTATTCAATATTTTAAAATAAATACAAGTAATAAGCCGGCACGTTGGTTATTTTGTATTCAATTTATATTTTTTGCAATTATACTAATTCAAAATTCATGTTGAAAAATGATAAAAGCTAAGCACACAAAGTTATGGCTTTTAATATCTAAATATCAAACTAAAATATTAATAGGCTTCTTTTTTGACAGCATTAAGTATAATGGTGACTATGAAGAAAAGGGTCTTCCCATTCTTATGATAGCCAATCACTTTTCGTTCTACGATGGCTTTATTCAAATAATACTGAATTTTAAAATTTTTAAGCGAAGGTTTCATTTCATGATGCTTGAGCGAGAATTGCGTAAAAATATGCAATTAGCCAAATTAGGTGCATTTTCAATAAACAAAGGAAAGCGCTCTAGTTTAGATAGTTTAGCTTATTCGGTTGAAATTTTGGAGAATAACGAGAACCTATTTCTATTTTTCCCTCAAGGAAAAATTGAGAGTGTACACACAAGAAACTTTACTTTTGAAAAAGGCGTGCTTTCCTATATTTTAAAAAAAGCAAAAAATGAATTTCAATTGGTTTTTAATATCAATCTTATTCATTATGGAACCAATCTTAGACCTGATTTGTTTGTGTATTACGAAACCTTTCATACCAATGAAAATACTACTGCTGATGATGTAGAAAAAGCGTTTAATAGTTTTGCAAAAACCTGTTTTACAAAACAAGGTGCTAATTGAAGTTGTTTAATCTTTTCTTGTTAATTTCGCATTTTGCGTCCATACTTGCTTATGCGGCAGGTGGGTTTCATTATTTTTAAAAGCGCAAAATTTGCAACACAAATAAAAACGAACCCCATCAGGGCTCAATAATCTCTCGATAGCTATTGGGATTCGCATTCAAACAAAAAGTTTAAACTAGTTTAATGATATACTTCTGCTATTTTCTACTAGGGTTTTTAATTATTCGCTTGCTTGTTGCTTTTGTCAATTATCTTTCTTTTGCCTATTTGCCGAAGTTAACTTTATTAGGCAGCACGCCAAAGGTTTCAATTTTAATTCCTGTTCGCGATGAAGAGGCCAATATTGGAAACTTATTAAAGCAATTGGCTGCTTTAGAATATGCAAATCTCGAAATCATTGTATATAATGACCACTCCGCTGATGAAACGGAAAGTATCATTAAACATTGGGCAATGAGTATACCGGCTCTTAAAGTCATTAATGGGCAGGAACTTCTTCAGGGCTGGTTAGGTAAAAACCATGCGTGCCATCAGCTAGCGAGAGCTTCAACGGGTGATATATTACTCTTCTTAGATGCAGATGTAAGCGTTCAAAAAGCTTTTGTTAATCGAAGCGTTAGCCATTTTCAAAAACATGAGCTTCACTTGTTATCCGTTTTTCCAAAGCAAATAGTAAAGACATTCGGAGAAAAAGTTTCCGTACCGCTAATGAATTGGATTTTGTTGAGTTTGCTTCCACTTTCTTTAATACGTAAGTCAAAAAACGAAGCCTTTTCCGCTGCAAATGGACAATTTATGATGTTTAAAGCCGCTACCTATAAAGCTATTTGGCCTCATGAAGTTTGTAAGTCTCAAAAGGTTGAAGACATGGCTATAATAAAACTATTTAAGCAAAAAGACTTAAACTGTGATACACGCTTAGGAGATAATGATATTTCTTGCCGAATGTATTTAGGGCTAGATGATGCTGTTGAGGGCTTTACAAAAAACATATTTCAATTCTTTGGAAATAGTATTGCTGCAACCATTTCTTTTGGTGTGTTAACTACCCTTGCTCCCATAATTCTTTATTACAATATGGCTGCAGACTGGGCAGCCTTGTATCTTTTGGGTATCATCGCCATTCGAGTTTTCACAAGTTTAGCAAGCCAACAATCAGTTGTACAAAACCTATTATTAGCAGTCCCGCAACACCTAGTTTTTCTTGTAATCATAACTCAAGGACTTATTAATAGTAAGCAGAAAAAAATTATATGGAAAGGCCGCAATATATTGCAAGATTCATAAGTGCAATCTTTACTTTGCTGCTTTCAAGCCAATTGGTTTTCTCACAAAGCAGTTATCGCGATTCAATTTACAAGGCCTACTCACGTGGTAAGATGGATAAGTGGTTGGAAATAATGAACAGCTATGAAAAGAATGTAGATGCTGATACTATTGATGAGCAAATGGAGCTTATTAGTTATTACTACGGGTATACCGCTTGGTTGATTGGTGCCGAAAAATTTGATACTGCCGAAGTTTACATTGAAAAATCTGAGGAAATTATTGATGACTTGCTAGAAGATTCTCCGAAGAACGCAAGTCTGTTAGCGTACAAGGGGGCGTACATTGCCTTTACTATTGGCATTACAAAATTTAAGGCGATATACTTGGGTCCAAAAAGTATAAGCTATATAGACGAGTCTATAGAAATCGACCCCGAAAATATTCAAGGAAATATTGAAAAAGGTAACTCAATGTATTACCGCCCAGCAGCTTTTGGTGGTGATAAGACTGAAGCAATTGCATACTATGTTACAGCAGTTGAAAGTTTTGAAAAACAAGGCTTGGTTGATAATAATTGGATGTACATCAACACCATGACCGCTTTAGGTCAAGCGTACGAAGCTACCGAGCAAATACAGTTAGCCAAAACATGTTATGAAAAAATAATTCGCATATTTCCGAACTTTATGTGGGTTGAAGATGAGCTTTATCCTGATTTGTTAGAGCGTCATAAACTCTAAAATTGTATCACTTTATAGAATGAAATCGAATCGTTACAATGCAGTTTTGAGTAAAATTAAGCTGCTTTTACTGTTATGTGTTGTAATGAAATCTGTAGCTGTTCAGGCTCAAAGTAAGCCTGATAAAGAAGTTAATCTAGACAAAATTCCTCCGCGTATTATTAGAGCCTGTTGCGCTTTTGGTTACGATTTAAAATTATGGGCTGTGCCCTTTGTAAACATCGACCAGGTGATTAGTGTTGCCGATTTGGACGAGCATCACTATATGGGTAAAAAGAGTGAAGGTGTTGGCACTATATATACCAAAAGAGGTGGCTTTATTGATATTGGTCACCTACGCGACCAGATTGATTGGACGCGTTTTTTATACACCACTATTTTAGAAGCTAGAGGAAAAGGAAAGGTAACCATTCGTTTGCGTAAAGAGGCTGGGCGCAAAACTTTATATTTGAATGTGCCCACCGAACTTAGTGATAGCGATTGTATTTCATTAGCCGGAAAAATAGCCTACGATTTTTCGTTGTGGCATGAAATTTCTACGTGGTTTGGTGCATCGACCATACCTTTTGTACCAGAAAAATTTTCTAGCTTTTCAGTAGAAGATGTCTATTCAAATTTATTGGGGATTCATATTGGTATGAAAACCTTGCACTCAAAGCTTCCTTTTAATAAAGTCGCTACACAACTTTTGGCTTCTAGCTTAGATAGTTTGGGTATCGTGAAAACGGCAAAAGAAACCTATGATGCCTATGATGCTGTTCATAATTTATGGTATACGAATGAAAAACGAATACCACGAATTCAGGTTGCCTTAAAGCGTGATCTTGATGTGCTTAGCGTTAGTCGACCATGGTTAGTGCCTAATCAACAAGATACCAGTAATGAACCTGTAGTTTTAGAGGTACCGCTATTAAATTCGAAAGATGAGAAGCTCACCGATTTTTACGAATTCACCATCGATTTGAATGGCAAGTTTCCAATAGAAGAACTTTTTCCTGGGTATAAAAGTAAGCGCATCAACCAAGATGATTTTAGTGTATTGATGAATAGAATTTCCGAAGATTTGAAACACTTAGAACAACATATAAAAGAAGAAAACGAAAAGTAGATCTTAAACTTTATTTTCACGTTGAACTTGTCGATTACTCCAATAAATAAAAACTCCAGCGGTTAAGAACATTAAAACTCCATATACAGCTGGCGAAATAGCATAAGCCGTATTCCTTAATAAAATAGTAGCAACACTTATGCCTAAGGTGCCGTTTTGTATGCCAGCTTCAATCGTAATAGAGATGCGTTGTTTTAAAGGGAGTCGAAATAGGTATCCTAAAAGATAGCCCACAGCCATGGTAACGAGGTTTAAAGCAAGCGCTACGGCACCTGCTGCTTCAATATTAGCGAAAATAGTGGCTCTTTCTATAAAGATGACCGCTAAGAGTACAAGTACGAAAAAGATACCTGATATTTTTTTCACGGGCCGCTCCATCCGTTTCGCGAAGTCCGCTTTTTTCTGTCGAATAAACATGCCTAAAGCAACAGGCAGAAGAACAATTATAAATACCTGAAGAATTGTTTGCAACACGTTAAGCTGAATTAGAGTGCCTTCGCCTAATACATGCTGCAAGCCTAAATTAATAATGAATGGAATAGACACCAGAGTAATCAAACTACTAATTGCAGTCAAAGAAACAGAAAGTGCCGTATCGCCATTTGCTAAATGCGTGATGAGGTTCGAAGTCGGCCCACCGGGGCAAGCAGCTAGAATGATTATGCCAATAGCAATTTCAGATGGTAATTCAAATATATTAATCAGCCCAAACCCTGCGAAAGGTAATAGTATCAATTGGCAAACTAGTCCAATCAGTATCGCTTTCGGTCGGACAAAAACCTGTACAAAATCTTTAATTGTCAATGATAAGCCCATACCAAACATGATGATAATGAGCGACAAGGCTAGAATTGCGTTAGAAATATTATCCATTAAGAAAGTGGTTTGCTTGTTAGCTATTCAAGGGCAGCACAATTAAGATACTGAAAAATCCAAAAGGAGACCCTGAATCTTTTAATCTAATGATTTTCCCATTGCAAGGAACTTAGAACGTTCTTTTCCTATTTGAAAATCGTGATTTCCTATGCTTGTAAATCCGTTTTCCTTTTAAAAACGAATTGCCCGTTCGTAAACTTTGAAGTGTAGTGAAGTTTTTGCAAATAATTTCGCTAGTATTAATCCAGATGGGCCGGCGCCTACCATTAAAACATCTAGTATTTTAGTGGTGTTGGGCATGATTTTTTTCTTTCTTTTTATACTAAGGCTTAGGTATTTCGGGTGTGGTTGTCGCTAGTAACATAGTAATGTCAACTTGAAACAAACTTACGAATTCAGCTCCATTTTCGCTGCCTCCAATTACTTTTTATACCCCTCAATTCGTGCATGAGCCGTTCCGTCTATCAATAAAATGACAATCAGCATTGCAATGATGGTAATACTAATGGCGCGCCAAGTTGGGCTGTTTATAAAAATGATGCCCAAGGCAGCCACAATCATTATAATAGGTGTCGCCTTAAAAACGATGGTTTTGTATTCTTGTAAAGTGCTGTCGGCACGTTCATTTCTGATGTTACAAATGCTGCCGCATCACTCTGGTAGGCGGTTTCGAAAGCTGTAATTCTTGCTTTATTAGTAAAACACAAGCCAAGCCCAATGGTCAACAATAAAAGACCTGCTACCAAAGTGGGTATGATATAGGCTCTGGCCATATCGGTTTTTCCCAACTGCCAAAAGCCAAAACTTGCCGCTAGAAATGCGATGCCGAAGAGCATAAAAAATGGAGTTGAAACTAATTCGGCTTTTGCCCAATCTGTGGCTGTTTTTAAGATGTCCATTTTTAATATTTTAAACTTTGGTATGAGTTAATAAGTTGCCCTCAAATTCTTATAAGCATACTCGTTATAACTGTTTGTCTTTTTGCTAGCCTCGATTATCAAAGGAATTCGCGTTTATTCTTTAGCCCAGTTGCTGATTTAGTTTACTGAGGTCTTGTCTTGTATCGAATAGTGTGATAATTTTAATTTCCTTGGCCTCAAAATTTACACGGTAGAAAAAAGTTGTTCACAACGCATTTATAGATACCTCCAAATTTTGTGGATTTCGGACAACTTTCAGGGTGTTCAGAAATGTAGTCGATTTTTGAGGTCAATTTTAACAAAAAATCTTTTTTGACCTTATGACTCCATTCTTCCAGCAAGTAATCGGTAAGATTTTTGAGATTGCGTTCGGCAAGTTCCGAAATGAAAACTTTTATTTAGGAAATCTTTTTGAGCGCATCTTTGAATGAAGTTCGTTTTCCGGTATTCAATTGCTCGATTCCTTTTTTAATTTCAGCTTGTTCAGGTGTACTCAATCTGTCCCAAAAGTCAGCTTTTTCATTAGTAATGAAATCGGTAACTTTCTTGATAAAGTTATCATTGTCGATATTTAATATCATTTTGACAAGTTCAATTTTCGATGTCTTAAGGTACATAAAGCTGTCTTTCTATCTAATTTACTAAAAATTCCCCGATAGTTATTTGAATTAGCGGGAGCGGCTGTCCTTCCTCCTTTGTTCTTTTTCTCAAATCTAAAACTAGTGTCTAAAATTTAATAATTCGCCTTCAAGTTCTCATAATGATGCTCGATATGATAGGCATTCCACATCATGATTTCTCTTATGGTCATTCTGCCTAAAAGTGGATGTGGCAGTAAATACGTATCCAAATCGTTATCGCTCCATTTTTGAAATTTTTTGAGCAAGCTTACTTTTTTTGCATCTAATTTTGAGATAAACATACTTTTATTGGCCAATGTAATGGGCGGCATTTTTTTAGAAATGTCACCTACGATACCCGGGTTAGCAGCTAACTGGTCTTGGTATTTTTGAACCACTTCATCATAGCTTCGATTCGCCCTATTGTTGCTGCCAAATTTAGATTTCAATATAAATTTAGGCATACCCAAGCCTTTGTTTAAGGCAGTCGCACTTTGTACCAAATGAACTACATGCTCTCCGGTATTCCATTTATCGGCTGGGCCTTTGGTCCAATTTTCACCAGGGTGCTTTTTAAGCCAATCGTATAAGGTTTGATGTTTTTCGATATTTAGGTCGGTTATATCTTTTTTTGTCATAGTTTTAAGTTAAGTCCTGATCGCACTAGCGAATGGTTTTGCTTGCGCCAGCAGGGAGTGAGCTATTGTTGAATTTGTTGAAGTGTAATGAAAAAATACGCCTCGGTTTTAGCGTTCTTTTATAACAAGTAACGCTCATTAAAGATGGTGCCAAATCATTCTGTAACATCACTTAAAATAATATTTTCAACAGCATCTAAATCAGAACTATGTAAAACGGAAATATCGCCTGTGCTTTCAAAAACTACAGCCTGAACTTCAGAGACTTTGTGAACATTCGCTTCTCGAAGTTTTGCCATTAGATCACCCACGCCAACATTACACCTCTTCAAGGTATCATAAAAAATTTCGCCGTCTTTCATTAATAGTTTTGGTTTGTTTGTAAATAATCTTTTAAACCAGTTAATTTTTCTGACTAAATATGAAAAAATAGCTTGAAAAGCCAGTATACAGAGAAGTGCTAAAATCCCTTTCAATATACTCTGATTTTTATTAATAATAATCGAGGCTAAAATTGAACCTATGGCTATTGTAGATGCAAAATCAAAACTGGACATTTTGGCAAAGGTTCTTAGACCGAATATTCGTGTGATTAGTATCATTGCAGTAAAAATTCCGAAGACCGAAATCACAATCATAATGGTAGTATCTAAATTCATAAAACTAAATTTACATTTTTATTGGATTAAAATACGAAATAAATTTATTGAGAATTTGCTTTATGCCATGCATGCAAGGTCATACAGGAAAGCATCATTTTTTTTGGTCATTACCGTAGGTTTAGATTTAGTAATAATACTGTGTATTATAAAGTTTTTATTTGAATTAAGAATTTCCTTTGAACCTTCAATATTTTCCTCCTTAAACTTACTATCACTTTTGTCATAAGTGATGAAATTATTTATTTTTTTTAATTCTCTAGAATAAGTTGTTTGAACGTTCACAAAAATTTGGTCAATGTCATCAAATTTCATATCAAAAACGTTATTTGATATACTTATGTCAGACAATACTTTTTTTTGCTCAGTTGTATATAAGTTTAGAAAAGGTTCATTGTTGTCTAAAAATGATTCTTTCGTGTTTCTCTCGATTTGTTCTTTCAATGCCTGACAATCCCAGATTTTTATAATTGGCAATATACTTGGTTGTATGAATTTAGAAATCAACTTAGTAGCGTTAGGTGTTACTGTACCATTAAAAATGAAAAGTTTAGAAACTATTTTGTTTTCTCCTTTTGGGTCTGTGTACGGTTCTGCAAGAGCAACATTAATTTGATTAGCTATTTTATTACCCTTAACAAAATCGTTTTGCGTTGCTGGCTTGTTTTTTACTATTACGGCATACCATTAATCTTCATCATATTTAGAGAATACAAGGTCTTTTCCGAACTCATTCGGTCCGTGATTAATCCTAACTTTATTAAAACCTTTCTGCTTAAATAAGACAGCTAAATCTTCGAATAATTCAGTTTCGAAACAACTTTTTTGAATAAATTCAAGTTTGTCCTTTACGCTTTTGAATGTTTTATTTTTTTTGTTTCTTTTTTACTCATAAGTTTTTTTAGCCGACGCACAATTCGTTATATGGACACTAAAATAGTTATATACAAACGAGATTTTCTTGATAAAGCGTAATTTGTTGTTAACATTTCTTACATCGCATGTAAAGATTACTTAATCCGCTCCAAGACTAAAAATTAAAGCCCGTCACGGCTCATGACTTTATTAAACCAGTTTAATGACTTTGGTCAAAGTATCATTTACCTTGAGACATCCTAAAAAATGAAGATATGGCAAACCAATATGTAGATTTAGAAACCCTAAAATTCTTATTATATAAAGTAAATAATTTGCAAGAGGTGCTTGACCAAGAGCGCTATGCAGACTATGACCAAGAGTCCGTAGACATGCTATTGAATTCGGTAAAAGACTTTTCAGATAAAGAATTGTTTCCCTATTTCCGTGAGATGGATGAACAGCCAGCGCATTTTAAAGATGGCGAGATTGTAGTGCATCCGCAGGTAAACAAGTATATGAAAACTGCAGGCGAGATGGGTTTGCTGGCGGGGTCATTTTCGTATGAGCATGGGGGTATGCAAATGCCAGCAATGGCGGCGCACGCCTCGGCTTTTATACAAGATGCTGCCAATAACCATTTACCCGGTTATGGCGGTTTAACGATTGGTGCAGCAGAATTGATTGCCCATTTTGGGAGTCAAGAATTAAAAGACACCTACTTGTCAAATATGTTATCTGGGCAATGGGGCGGCACCATGTGTCTGACTGAACCGCAAGCAGGTAGTTCGCTTTCTGATATTACGACCTCGGCTACTCCCGATGGCGATACCTATAATATTCACGGTCAAAAAATATTTATCTCTGGTGGCGATTATGTCGGCGCTGAGAATATTGTGCATTTGGTTTTAGCCCGTATCAAAGGAGCCCCAGCAGGTACCAAAGGCATCTCTTTATTTGTAGTTCCTAAAAATAAACCAACTGATGTAGGTTTAACGCCCAATGACGTAACCGTAGTCACCGATTTTGAAAAAATGGGACAGAAAGGCTATTGCACCACGCATCTGTTTTTTGGAGACAAAGAAAACTGCAAAGGTTGGCTCGTGGGCGAACCGCATAAGGGATTAAAATATATGTTCTTAATGATGAATGGCGCGAGAATCGGAGTCGGTAGAGGAGCTACGGCAATTGCTTCGGCGGCGTACCAAGCTTCTCTGAACTATGCGAATGAAAGAGCGCAAGGGCGTAAATTGACGAGCACGGGTAAGAAAGATGCGAATCAAGAGCAGACCTTGATTATCAATCACCCCGATGTACGCAGAATGTTATTGCTGCAGAAAGTAATTACTGAAGGTGCGCAAAGTCTTTTCCTTTTGACCGCGAAATATCATGACCTTTCCTTATCGAGTGCCACTCCTGAGGAACGCGAAAAGTACCGATTGTTATTAGAGATTATGACGCCGCTGGTAAAAACTTATCCGTCGGAAGCGGGCATTACTTCTGTGAATAATGGGGTTCAGGTTTTAGGGGGATATGGATTCTGTTCGGAATATATTTTACAGCAGTATTTGAGAGACATCCGAATTTCAGCCATCTATGAAGGCACCACGGGAATACAATCGCAAGATTTACTAGGAAGAAAAATTACGATGGAAAACGGGAAAGCTTTAGAGTTACTATCCGTAGAAATTACAAACTCCATCAAAGCCAGTATGGCGCACGATAGTTTAAAACCTTATGCCCAAAAACTAGCTGGAAAACTAGAACTGACACAAAAAGTATTAGGAGGCCTCATGGGCTTTGCGATGAAAGGTGATTACCAAAGGTTCTTGGCAGATGCGAGTCCGTTTATGGAATTTTTCAGTACCATCGTACAGAGTTGGTTGTGGTTAGAGATAGGCCGGGTGTCACAAAATGTCCTAGTAACCGGTAACAAAGACCACAGCGTCGAGTTCTACGAAAGTAAAATTCACGCCATGGAATTCTATTTCAAATACGAACTACCTAAGACGACAGGGCTTGCGGAGATTTTGATGGATACGGAGAAAGCGTTGACGATTGGGAGTGAGGAGAAGATGGTTTTTTGAGGTACGAAGTACGAGGTTAGAAGTGCGAAGTTTTGAGGAAGGAAGAAGGACAAAAAGATGAAAGGCCTAACCTTCAGTTCGAGCCTTTCGACTGCGCTCAAGACAGGCTCCGTCGAGAACTTAGGAACACGGAAAAGTACGAGGTACGAAGTTTGAAGCGCGAAGTTGGAAGTTGGAGGCACGAAGCTGGAAGCTGGAAGCACGAAGTATTAAGTAATAAAGTTAATAAAGGTTAAAAGGTAAAGGGTAAAAGAGAAAAAGTTTAGTTGCTGGGTGTTGGTTGACGGAGGTACTAATTTAACTAAAGTAAAGTAGGTGATAGTTACCCTCCTTATTCAAGGCGACGCTGCGAGAGCAGTGGGCGAGATGAAGCGCTGGCAGAAAAGGCGGGGTGGTAAACCTAGGAACACGAATGATGAAATAAGTTAAAAAGGTAAAAGAAATGGTTCCTTCCCCAGAAAGGGGAAGGTGGCATCAAGCTTGCCTACCGAAGGAAGGCGAAGCGAAGATTACGGAAGGGCTTATAGCCCAAACCTTCTTGAAACCCAAGAACGGAACCAAAATTCAGCAGATTCCTGCCTTCGCAGAAATGAAATTAAAATATATGAGTAGCATAAAACAAAAATTCGACCTCACAGGAAAAGTAGCTATTGTAACAGGTTCCAGTAAAGGAATTGGGTTATCGATTGCAAAAGGACTCGCAGAAAACGGAGCCAAAGTTGTTATCAGCAGCCGAAAGCAAGAAGCGGTAGATGCTGTTGCTGAAGAATTCAAAGCATCAGGTTTAGAAGCTGTCGGAATTCCTTGTCATATTGGTCACGCAGAACAGCGCGAAGCACTCGTTGCAAAAACGATGGAGAAATATGGCCGAATTGATATTCTGGTGAACAATGCTGCGATAAACCCTTATTACGGACCTTTAGAAGCTTCTGGAGAAGAGGTTTTTGATAAAATAATGAATGTAAATGTGAAAGCACCTTGGTTATTATCCAATCTAGTGCAGCCGCATATGAAAGCAAATGAGAGTGGTAGTATTATAAATATATCTTCGGTAGAAGGCGTGCACCCCGGTTTCCGATTGGGACTATATAGTGTTACAAAATCCGCTTTAATAATGCTAACAAAAAATCAAGCCAAAGAATGGGGGAAATATGGAATCCGTTCCAACGTAGTCTGTCCGGGACTCATAAAAACAAAGTTTAGTGAAAGCCTATGGAGCAATGAAAAGTTGGTCTCGATGTACAATCAAACAGTACCCTTAAAACGAATGGCAGAACCCGATGAAATGGCAGGAGTTGTAATGCTTCTGGCATCCGATGCAGGTTCGTATATGACAGGTGGGGTTTATGCTGCTGATGGGGGGTATTTGATATCGGGATAGGTTTTAAGGTACGAGGTACGAGGTACGAAATATGGGGTACAAAGTTTTGAAAGGAAAAAGGTAAAAATAAAAAAGATTGGATGTTGGGTGCTTGATGCGCGAAGCAAAGTTACTGTCATTTTGAGCGCAGTCGAGAACCTAGGGACCGAAATGATGAAGTAATTAAAAAGGGTAATAGTAGGTGCGAGGTACGAAATACGAGGTACAAAGTTTTGAAAGGAAAAAGAGGAAAAAGTAAAAAAGGTTGGATGCTTGATGCACGATGTTGAAAAATAATAAAATGTAAAAAGCTCCTCCCCACAGACGAGGGGAGGTATATTGCAACGAAGTTGCAAGACGGAGGGGTCTGAAGACCCAAGCCTTAGCGCATAAAAATTCAAGCTTGAGCAAAATACGGAAAGTTTGGGACATTACCACCCATTTACGCCAACGCTGCAGCTCGCCCACAGCTATCGCTGCGTCGCCTCCTTGAAAAAGGAGGAGAGCCAAAAAAATACGAATAACCAACAACCATCAACGAACAACGAAAACATGAACTTCGAACACAGTGAAAAGGCACTAGCCCTCCAGAAAAAACTGAAAGATTTTATAGCTCAACATTTAGCACCTGTTGAAAAGGAAGTAGAAGCCTATCATAAAGACCCAGCAAATGCATGGACGAAATGGCCGGGACTCGAAGCGTTAAAACAAAAAGCAAAAGATGCGGGTTTATGGAATCTTTTCCTTCCTGTTGCATACGGAGATTTGAGTCCGGGATTGACGAATATGGAGTATGCACCATTGGCAGAAATTATGGGTCGAATGTTATGGTCATCCGAAGTTTTTAATTGCAGTGCTCCAGATACGGGTAATATGGAAGTACTCGCCAAATACGGTACTCTCGAGCAACAAGAACAATGGTTAAAACCTTTGATGAATGGCGAAATCCGCTCTGCCTTTTTAATGACCGAACCTGAAGTCGCTTCTTCCGATGCTACGAATATTGAAACGTCGATAGTTGCCGATGGAGATGACTATGTGATTAATGGAAGAAAATGGTGGTCGTCTGGAGCGATGGACCCGAATTGCAAAATTGCCATTGTCATGGGAAAAACTGATTTTGAAGCAGATAGACATGTGCAGCAAAGTATAATTTTGGTGCCGCTGGATACGCCGGGATTGAAAATTATAAGACCCTTATCGGTTTTCGGATATAATGATTCTCCGGAGGGGCATGCGGAAATTCAGTTGGATTATGTTCGTGTTCCCAAAGCTAATTTATTGGTAGGCGAGGGGCAAGGATTCGCGATTGCACAAGGTCGATTAGGTCCCGGGAGAATACATCATTGTATGCGCTTGATAGGTATGGCGCAACGCTCCTTAGAAATCATGTCGCAACGAACGACAAGAAGAAAACCTTTTGGCAGAACTTTAGATACTTTTAGTAGCGTCCGCCAAGATATAGCAAGTTCGGCCTGTGAGATTGAACAAACTAGATTATTAGTATTATCCGCAGCAGATAAAATGGATAGACTAGGCAACAAAGAAGCCAAAGATTTGATTGCGATGATAAAGATTGTTACTCCGAATATGACATTGAAAGTAGTAGACAGAGCCATCCAAATTTTAGGAGGCTTAGGGGTTTCAAGTGATACTCCGCTGGCGCATTATTTTGCCGCGGCAAGAATGCTAAGACTAGCCGATGGCCCTGATGAGGTGCATATGAGTCAGTTGGGGAAGAATGTTATTAGACGCTACGCGGAAGGAAGTTAGAAGTACGAGGTAGGGGGTACGAAGTTGGAAGCGGGAAGTGCGAAGTTGAAAAAGTAATGAAGTAAAAAGGGAATAAGGTAAAAGGTCCTCCACTTTTTTCAAGGGGAGGTGCCCGCAGGGCGGAGGGGTTATGGTGAAGTATCTAGAAAGTATAAACATTGAAGTTCCTAGCTTAACCACCCCGGTCCTGCAAAGGCTACAGCTCGCTCACAGCTCTCGCTGCGTCCCCTCCTTGAAAAAGGAGGGGAGCCACAGAATTGAAATATTGAACTAAAATTAAACAGATTCCGACCTATGTCGGAATGAAACTAAAAAAATGCAAACCAAACCAGTCCGGAAAGGCGAAGAATTAGATGAAGTTAAACTCAAAAGTTTTCTGCTTGAGCATGACTTAATTACTGATGCCCAAAGCGAACTAAATGTTGGACAATTTTCGAACGGATTTTCAAACCTCACGTATCTTTTGAATATTGAGGATAAAGAATATGTCTTACGCCGCCCGCCTTTTGCTGCTCCGAAAAGAGGGCATGACATGGGGCGAGAGTACGAAGTGATTTCAAATTTGAATTCCGTTTTTGATAAGACGCCCAAGACATTTGCTTATACTGAGGATACAGCAATTATTGGCGCTCCTTTTTATATCATGAGTAAGGTAGCAGGAGAAATTCTGACGGCTAAGGAAGCACATAAAAGACAAGTGCCACCTGAAGAATTCATAACGATTTCAAATACCTGGCTTGAAACTTTTGTGGCTTTTCATAATATCGACTACAAAGCGGCAGGATTAGAAGATTTAGGTCGTCCCGAGGGATATGTTGAGCGTCAGGTTACCAATTGGGGGAAGCAATATTTGGCGGCGGCTACTGATGATGTGCCTGCCGCAGAAAAGGTGATGACTTGGATGCAAGAAAATCAGCCTACTCAATACGACCATACTTTAATCCATAATGATTTTAAGTATGATAATGTTGTTTTTAAAGATGATTCTTGGAAAGAAATTGTCGCAATTCTAGATTGGGAAATGTGTACTCTAGGAGACCCTTTAATGGATTTAGGAACTTCACTTGGCTATTGGACCGCAGCTGCTGACCCTGATTTTATGAAGCAAGGTTTGCAATCGCCAACGGTACTAGAGGGGAATCCGTCACGAACAGAAATTGTGCAGCAATACGCTTTTAAAAGTGGAAGAAATATTGATAACTTGGTCTTCTATTACGCTTACGGATTATTTAAGATTGCGGTAATTGCACAACAGATTTATTACCGATTTAAACATGGTCATACGAGTGACCCAAAATTCGCTCACTTGAATAAAGCTTCCGAACTCTGTTGTAATACGGCATGGATGGCAATTCAAAAAAACCAAATTGATAATCTATTTTAGGCCTATGAATACTTCGCATTTGGAAATTAATAAGGAACAATTCAAGGCATTTGTACAATTACCGATGGATACTGAGGTGGTCATGTTGAACTTATTAAAATTCAAAGATTCGGTGCCCGAAACAGGATTGTCAGGAGCGGAATCGTATAAAGGATATATGAAAGCAGCAATGCCATTTTTTGCAAAAGCCAATGCTGAAATTCTGTATATGGGGAAACCGCAAAGGACACTAATTGGACCGGAAGTTGAAGCATTATGGGATAAGATTTTACTCATAAAATATAATACGATTGCAGATTTCTTAGGAATGGTCCAAGCGGAAGGGTATCCTTCACATCTTAGAGCATGGGCTTTGGAAGATTCGAGGTTGGTGCATTGTGAGTGAAAAAAGGTACGAAGTTGGAAGTTTGAAGTACGAAGTAAAAAGTAGTAAGTATAAAGTTGAAAAAAGTAAAGAAGATAATGATGGTGAAAGGTACGAGGTACGAAGTGAAAAGTAAAAAGTAGTAGGTTAAAAAAGGTAAAGGGTTGGATGATGGAAGCTAGAAGCACGAAGTTGAAAAGTTAAAAGGTCCTCCCCTTGAAAAAAGGGGAGGTGCCCGCAGGGCGGAGGGGTTTTGGTGAAGTATCTAGTATGATAAACAATTCGAGTCTCTAATTTAACCACCCCAGCTGTCGCCACCCCTCCTTGAAAAAGGAGGGAAGCAATTAAAAGTTTTAAATAATCAGATTCCGACCTTCGTCGGAATGAAATTAAAGAGATGCATTTAGAAAACAAAATAGTAATCATAACAGGAGCAGGCAGCGGTATAGGCGCAGCCACCGCCAAACTTTTTGGAACTCATGGTGCAACAGTTGTTGTCTCAGACATTAATTTAGAAAACGCGCAAAACGTAGTTGATGAAATTAAAGCAGCAGGCGGCACGGCATCGGCGATTAAAACGGATGTAACCAAATTTGAAGAAGTAGAAGCTCTTATAGCTGAGGTGGTTTCAGCACATGGCAGACTTGACGTGATGGTCAATAATGCAGGAATAGGAGGAAAGCACCAACTAAAAACAGCAGACCATACCCATGATGATTGGCATAATGTGATTGCGGTAAACCAAACGGGGGTTTTCTATTGCTTGAAAGTCGCGATTAAACAAATGTTGGTTCAAGGTCATGGCAGCATCGTTAATGTAGCTTCCTTGGCAGGCTTACGAGCATCGGGTCACAACCTTTCCTATAGTGCCAGTAAATTTGCTGTGGTAGGCATGACGAAATCCGCAGCCTTGGAATACGGACGAAAAAATATTCGAATTAATGCGGTTTGCCCCGGTTTTACTCATTCAGCACTTTTAGACCAATTGTTAGCAATGAGTCCGGATATGGGTGATAAGTTGAAGCGTTTTATTCCGATGGGGCGTTTTGGAGAAGCAACTGAAATTGCAGAAGCGATTTGTTGGTTAGCTTCCGAAAATTCAAAATTTGTTACAGGTCAGACTATCACCTTAGACGGTGGAAATTCACTACTATAATTTTATGAATACATTAGAAACAACAAAAAGAGAGCATTATGCCATCGTTCAAATGAACCGTGGTAAGGTAAATGCTATCAATGCCGAAATGGTGAAAGAACTTGCGGATACTTTTCATACTCTCGAAAAAAACGCTGAGGTAAAAGGTGTTATTTTAACAGGGCAGCCGCATTACTTTTCGGCAGGTTTAGATTTAATCGAGTTGTATCAATATGATAAAAAACAAATTACAGAGTTTTTTGGAGCTTTTGGGGCCTTGTATCTTCAATTAGTACAATTTAAAAAACCATTCATTTCAGCTATTACAGGACATTCTCCAGCCGGAGGAACAGTTTTGGCCGTAACAAGTGATAATCGTTATATGGCTGATGGCGATAAATATGTAATAGGATTGAACGAGGTTGCTGTAAACATTCAAATCAGTCAAAACCTTACCGAAATCTATGCCTTTTGGATGGGCGATGGATTGGCAAGCAGGTATATTTTAGATGGAAAATTATTGAATGGAAAAGAGGCGTTAGCTTCCGGATTGGTAGATGAATTAGTTCCGTTAGAAAATGTACTAGAACGCGCTGAAAAGCAAATGAAAAAGTACATGCTAGCGGACCAAGAGATTTTGGTGAATACAAAAGCAAAACTAAGAAAACACCTGTGGGATAAATTAGACATAAATGCGAAAAATTCACTTAGTGAGGCCTCTGAATTATGGTGGAAACCTGAAATTCGTGCGAAGATGAAAGCGTATGTGGAGAGTTTTTCGGGAAAGAAGAAATAAATGAAGTACGAGGTACGGAGTTGGAAGTAGGAAATTGAAAATTGAAAATAGAGAAGGGACTAAACTGTCACTTCGAGCGGAGTCGAGAACTTAGGAACAAATAATTTGACCCATGATAGGAGTAAGTAAATAGTAAAAAAAGTTAAAAATTCAAAAAGGTAAAGAGTTAAAAGCTCCTCCCTCTAGAAAAAAGGAGGTGGATTCATTCCGAAGGAATGGAGACGGAGGGCATGAAAGCCCAAGGCATAATCAAGGTCACTAACCATTAATAGAAAGTAAAACTAGCATTAAACAGATTTCCCTATTCAGGGGAATGAAGATAAAAAGATTATCTATGAACAAACAATTATTATTTGTAAAGCGACCTGAAGGAGAAGCGGATGCTTCAACCTGGTCATTAGAAACGCACCCGATTCCTGAAATTACTGATGGACAAATTTTAGTGAAACAGCATTATGTTTCTCTAGACCCTGCCATGCGGGGATGGATGAACGAGGGAAAATCATATATCGCACCGATGGAAATAGGTTCCGTAATGCGTTCGGGTTCTGTAGGCGAAGTGGTAGCTTCTAAGAATCCGAAGTTTGAAGTAGGCCAATATGTTGCGGGTACTGGAGGGGTGCAACAATATGCAGTTACTAACGGAAAAGGTTTTTATCAAGTAGACCCAAAAATTGCACCCCTACCAACGTATATTGGAACATTAGGAATGCCGGGTATGACCGCTTATTTCGGAATTACTGAAGTGGGTAAAGTAAAAGAGGGCGATACGGTTTTAGTTTCTGGTGCTGCTGGCGCCGTTGGCAGTATTGTTGGTCAAGTGGCTAAAATAAAAGGATGTAAGGTTGTTGGTATCGCTGGCGGACCTGAGAAGTGTAAATATGTCGTTGACGAATTAGGCTTTGATGCTTGTATCGATTATAAGAACGAAAATGTAGCGACGCGATTTAAAGCGGAATGTCCGAAAGGCATTGATATTTATTTCGATAATGTTGGGGGTGAGATTTTAGATATCGCATTAACACGTTTGCGTATGAATGCAAGAATTGTGATTTGTGGAGCAATTTCGCAATACAACAACAAAACCAAAGTAAAAGGACCGAGTAACTATTTGTCGCTTTTAGTTAACAGAGCAAGTATGACTGGTATGGTGGTTTTTGATTATGCAACTAGATATGCTGAAGGTGCTCAGATTTTAGGTGGCTATATGGCGCAAGGAAAACTAAAAAGCCGTGAAGATGTCTACGAAGGCATTGAAAATTTTCCAGAAACCTATAACCGACTTTTCTCTGGCGATAAAATGGGGAAATTGGTGTTGAAGGTAATTGAATAGAAGGTACGAGGTACGAAGTTGGAAGTACGAAGTAAGAATGCGAATTAAAAGTTCCTTCCCCAGAAAGGGAAGGTGGATTGCAGGCTGCCTGCCGGTAGGCAGGGGCAGTGAGCAAGACGGAAGGGGTTAAAGCCCAAGCCAAAATAAAAAACGGAACCTGTAATAAATACACGAACCACTATTTAAAAGATTCCCGCCTGCGCGAGAATGACAATAAAAGCTTATTTATGAAAGCAATACGATGTAAAGCATACGGTCCACCATCTTCTTTGGTATTAGAAGAAGTATCGGATTTAAAACCAAAAGCTAAAGAAGTATTAGTTGAAGTTAAAGCCTGTGGATTAAATTTTCCTGATACTTTAATCATTCAAGGTTTATATCAATTCAAACCAGAATTGCCTTTTACGCCCGGTAGCGATGTTGCAGGAATTGTAAAAGAAGTTGGGGAAGGCGTATCTCATTTAAAAGTGGGACAAGAAGTATTTGGTTTTGTAGCCCATGGAGGTTTGGCAGAAGAAGTTTTGATGCCAGCTAACGTCTGTTTTCCAAAACCACCTCAAATGGATTTTCCAATTGCGGCCTCTTTTCTAATGGCCTATGGCACTTCATATCATGCGCTTAAAGATAGAGGTCAGTTAGTAGAAGGAGAAACACTTTTGGTTTTAGGAGCTTCTGGCGGCGTAGGTTTAGCAGCTGTAGAATTAGGGAAATTAATGGGGGCAAAAGTGATTGCAGCGGCCTCAACAGATGATAAGTTGGCATTATGCAAAGAATACTGTGCTGATGAAACTATCAATTATTCCACGCAAGATTTAAAAGCGACCATAAAAGAACTTACTGATGGTAAAGGCGCTGATGTAATCTATGACCCCGTTGGCGGAGCATATTCAGAAGCAGCTTTTAGAGGCATAGCTCGAAACGGAAGGTATTTGGTAGTCGGTTTTGCAGCAGGTGATATTCCTAAAATTCCACTTAACCTTCCCTTATTAAAAGAAGCAGCGATAGTTGGTGTTTTTTGGGGAGCATTTGCTATGAAAAACCCAACATCGAACATGCAGAATTCGATGAAACTAATGGAGTGGCATGCTAAGGGAATGCTCAATCCACATATTCATGCCATTTACGATTTGACAGATACTTCAATAGCATTGGAAGAAATGACGAATCGAAAAGTGAAGGGGAAGTTGATAGTTAAGGTTTGACCAAGTTTGAGGTACGAAGTACGAAATAAAAAGAATCTATACTGTCATTTCGAGCGCAGTCGAGAACCTAGGAACATACAAGGATGAAAGTCAGAGGTGAGAAGTTAGAAGTTAGAAGCACAAAGTATAATAAAGTGAAAAATTGAATCCTGTAAAAGGGTAAAAAAGTCCTCCTCTTATTTTCAAGGGCAGGTGCCCGCAGGGCGGAGGGGTTTTGGTGAAGTATCTAGAAATCTTAATTATTGAAGTTCCTAGAATAACCACCCCGGCTGTCGCGCCAACGCTGCAGCCCGCCCACTGCTCGGGCAGCGTCGCCTTGAAACATAAGGAGGGGACCCATAGATTGAAAATTTAGAAAGAATTAAAAGTAGAACCAACATTAAACAGATTCTCGCCTACGCAGGAATGAAAAGAAATTATGAGACTAAAGAACAAAATAGCAGTAGTAACAGGTGGTTCAAGAGGAATTGGGCAAGCGGTATCAGAACTGTTTGCTAAAGAAGGTGCCACCGTAATTATCGTGGACTTGTTGCCACAAGGTAAAGAAGTAGCCGACGGAATCAATTCCAACGGGGGAAAAGCAGAATTTCATGCAGTTTCAGTAACCGATAAAGCAGCAGTAGAAGAACTCTTTGCAAGTGTGCACGCAAAACATGGCAGCTTAGATATTCTAATCAATAATGCGGGAATTACCCGAGACAGAACACTCGAAAAAATGAGTGAGGCAGAATTTGATTCCGTTGTTGAGGTGAATTTAAAAGGAGTGTTCCTATGTACACAGGCTGCTGCTACCTATATGAAGGCGAACAAATATGGACGTATTGTTAGTGCAGCATCTAATGTTGGTTTGAGAGGTAACTTCGGACAAACCAATTATGCCGCAACTAAAGCAGGAGTAATTGCCATGTCAAAAACATGGACGATGGAATTAGGCAAATATGGTATTACTGCCAATGCCATAGCCCCAGGTTTTACCATGACCGATATGGTTGCTAAGATTCCTGAAGAACATTTTGCGGCTATCAAAGCAAGTATCCCATTAAAAACGGTAGCGCAACCTATTGATATTGCTTATGGGTATTTGTACTTAGCTTCTGATGAAGCTCGTTTTGTTTCAGGAATATGTTTAACGATTGATGGAGGGACTTCAAGATAATGAAGTGGTTTAAACTTTTTCAATTAAGGCGAAAATTCAGGTTTTTGTGCCATGTTGAAGCAATTTTATCAATGCATAGCAGGGCTACGGATTTAAAAAATGGCAAAAAGATGGTGCAAAAGACTAATTTTTTAGCCAATTAAATAACTTCAAATAATGGCAAAACTAGAACTCAAAGATTTTGAAGCATTTAGAATGTTAGAAGGAAAATCACTTCCCGAAGGAGATTGGATGGCCGTCACCCAAGAAATGATTAATGACTTCGCCAAAGCAACAGGGGATTTTCAATGGATTCATGTAGATGTTGAAAAAGCAACTAAACATTCCCCCTTTAAAAAACCTGTAGCCCACGGATTTATGTCTATCTCCATAATTTCCAAAATGCTGGAGGAAATAATTCAAGTAAAATCTGCACAGATGGGAGTGAACTATGGTTTGAATAAAGTCCGTTTTCCGAGTCCGGTTTTGGTCGATAGCAGATTACGTTTAGTCGGAAGTATATCAAATATTGAGGACTACGGCGATACAGGTTTGAAAATCACTTGGAACTGCACCGTTGAAATTGAAGGTTCTGAAAAACCAGCTTGTGCCGCTGAATTTATTAGTTTAATGATTGAATAGCAATATTAATTACCAGTGTTTTATCCCGAAAATTAAATCAAACTTACTTTTCGATAACTATAAATTCGGATCTTCGATTTAGCTGATGGTCTTTCTCGGCACAGGAAACGCCATTCTTACAATTATTCATTAATTGCGTCTCCCCGTAGCCTTTTCCTGAGATCCTATCAGCATCTATTCCCATAGAGATAATATAATCAATAGTTCTATTTGCTCTTCTTTCCGAAAGCCACAAATTATAATTGTCTTGTTCACGACTGTCGGTATGAGAGCCGACTTCAATCTTGATATCTGGTCGTTTTAACATGTAGGCGACCACTTTGTCAAGTTCTGCAAAAGCATCTTTTCGTATGTATGAGCTATTTAAGTCAAAATAAATCGGGGTCAACGCTAAAATTTTCACTAAATCTGAACCTACATCAGCTACTTTACTAGACTGTTCTAGTTCTAAGCGGGTATCGCGTATGTTCTTCTCTTGTGGTGAGGTCAACATAAAAAGGTTGCCCTCTTCATACCCTTCTTTATTACCGGCCAATCGATATTGCTTTTCTTGACATGGAATACGTATGGTGTAATTTCCATCTGATGTTGTCTGACCCTCCGCTATTTTGGTGCCTTCTGAATCATAAGCGATTATTATAGTTTCTGATAGCGTTGTATTTGAATCTTTATCAAAAGCCGTGCCTTCGATAAAAGTGAAACAATCATTTTTTCGCAATGTTAATCTGTAAATATCATCACTGCCTTGACCAGATTTTCGGTTCGAAGCAAAGAAACCTGATTCTTCTTTTGTATCCATTACGATAGAAAAATCATCTTCAGAACTATTGATAGGGGTTCCTAAATTCGTAACTGTTTCCCCATTCTTTAAATCTATTTTGAAAAGATCTAGACCACCTAAGCCCGGATGGCCATCTGAAGCAAAATAGAGCACCCCGGAATCAGAAATAAAAGGAAAGGTTTCTTTACCCTCGGTATTTATCGATGCTCCTAGATTTTCAGGAATTCCGAAATCTCCATTTGCCAGAATGTCAACCACATAAATATCGGAAGCGCCTTTGCCGCCCGGCATATCAGAAACAAAATAAAGTTTGCTACCTGAACTATCTAGAGATGGGTGTGCAACCGAATAATTCTTGTTATTAAACGGAAGTTCTTTAACGTTTTTCCAAGTGCCGCCTTCAAATGAGGCGCTGTAAATCTTTAATCTACTTACCCCGTTCTTATCTCTCTTAAACGAATTTTTGTCAAAGTTGTTTCTGGTAAAATAAACTGTTTTACCATCTTTGCTGAAGGCCGTTGATGATTCATTGGCTTTGGTGTTTATTTCTTTGGAGAATCTTTCTAAACCACTGCTTTTTCCGTTTTCAGTTAGTTCCGTTTGGTACAGATTGGAATAGGCAAAATCATTATAATCAACTTCTGTATCTAAATCCCTAGTTGTAGAGAAAACTAATCCTTTTAAAAAATAAGAAGGTGCAAACTCAGACTCCGACGAATTTAATCTGCTTAAATTTTCAATGGTATACTGTTCAGACGGAATGGTAATTTCGGCTAAATACTCTTTATTTTTTGCGTACAAAGACCCTCTTGTATCTTGCGAATTTGCTTTTCTGAATTTCTCCATCCATGAATTGGCCTCATCGTATTTTTGAATTGATTTTAGCGATAAGGCATACCTATATAGGTAATCGGGTTCTACTTCGGCATCGGTGAAGGTATGAAGCTTTTCGTACCAGAAGATAGCAACATCATAGTTTGCACTTAGGTAATTTGAATTGCCAAGTTTTTTATAGATGAACGCTTCATCATATCCTTGCGATAAGAGGCTTTCATATGAAGCTATGGGAACCATGTGGGCGTAGGAATCAAAATCATCGGTAATCGCTTTTTTCTTTTTTCCTTGCGATACGCCAAAGGCATGCATGAAGAAAATCAGCGTTATCAAATGATATGTACGTATTGATTTCATAGCTATCCTATTTAGAAAAACCTTGGTGTTAAATCGATTTTACCATTTTTTATAAATTCATACCGAAGAAAAAGTTCGAAAGAACCGTCGTTAAATCGTGTGCCTCCCAATTCTGAAACTTCTGTATCATAGGCCAAACCCAGCATAAATTGCCTATTCATTTGGAACGCGAACAATCCACTTATCGCTGAATCTAATCGATAGGCCGCTCCTAATGTAAATTTTTCATTGTAAAGAAAATTTGCTGAAACATCGGCCTGAAAAGGAACACCTTTTACTCCTTTGAATAATACTGCAGGCTTGAATTTTAAAGACAGACTTAAATCAAAAACATAGCCCGTAATGAGATACCAGTTCATGCGTTCCTGTGCAATCGCCGTGGTGCCATTGTTCGAGTTTTGAAAGTGTTCGGTTTCCAGAAAGTTTGGAATAGAAAGACCAATATAAAATTTTGGAGTATGATAGTAAACCCCAGCACCGATGTTCGGTGAGAATTTCTTGTACAAATCGCTGTCACCCACCGGCGAAATGCTAGCGTTGTAGTTTCGCAATTTATTAAAATCGATATTTAGTAGATGCCCACCAGCCTTAAGTCCGAAAGCAAGTTTGCCTTTTTTAGATGTAAGCACTGTATATGAGAAAGTGGCGTCAAAGTTGGTGTTTTGGTTGGTGTTATTTCCTATTTCGTCATGTACGATAGAGAGTCCTAGTCCGACTTTTTCAGAATACGGGCCATTAATATTAAGGGTTTGTGTATTTGGTCCGCCATCGGTTCCTATCCATTGCGAACGGTGCAAAGCGGAAATTCCCAGTACACCTCGCGAACCCGCGTAAGCAGGATTAACCGCCAAGGTATTATACATATACTGCGTGTACTGCGCATCTTGTTGTGCGTTGAGGTCAGTAGCTATGCCCCAAATGAGAATTGCAAGAAGTAGCATTCCCTTTAATATCAATTTATATTTTAGGTATCCCATTATTTGTTTATGTATAAATACCCTTTTAATACTTTGTCCTCACCATTGGCAACATATTTTATTCGATAGTAATATACGCCCGAAGGAAGTTTGTTGTTCTCTGGAATTGCGATTTGACCCTTTGAGATACCATTGAATGCATTGGTGCGATTATCGTAGCCTTTAGTTTCCCAAACCAGCTGCCCCCATCTGTTATGAATATCGACCGAATTATCTGGAAACAAATCAATATTGATGATTTGGAAACTACCGTTCATGATATCGCTAGGGGTAACCAAGTCATTCTCAATGTAGAGTTCGCATGGCGCACCGGGAGGTGGCGTGCCACCGTTAGAATCGCAAGGGTCTAAGGGATCAGTGCCATCTATTACTTCCTGCCCATCAGTGATGCCGTCTCCATCGGTGTCGGGGTTATCGGGGTCTGTACCCAATTGGTCTTCTTCTTCGTTGGTTAAACCGTCGTTGTCTCGGTCATTATCGAATATTATCATTATAGTCCCCGTACCTTGGTTTCCGGCTAAGTCGGTTGCCGTAATATCCAATGTGCTTCCAGAGGGTAAGTCTGTATAATTTCCGTTTTCGGGTACCGCAGATTCTGTATCTATTGACCAATTTCCATTGGAATCCGTTACCGTGCTATAGGTAATATCTACAATAGAATCTCCGTCAACATCAACGGTTATAGTCAAGGCTTCGTTGGGACTTCCCTCACCTGTAAGTACGGGTGAGCTATCAGCAGTGGTAAAGCTGTCTACTAATGGTGCATCAATAGCTACTTCGTATGGGCGTTGTGCTGTTGCCGTACCTGTATTTCCAAAGTTGTCGGAAGTGGTTAATATCCCAGATACCATCAAATCACCATCTAAAACCAAATCATTTCCTGAAACTGGAATCTCAAAATTACCAGTGCTATTTACTGTTCCTGAATACTCGGTATTGTTTATGGTTAAGGTTACCGTATCGCCGTTGCTAAAATCTCCCGTTACGGTGCCTGTAACCAAAATCGCTGTTACAGACTCAGATTCATTAATGATATTATCGGCTGTAATTAAATCTATATTAAGAATAGGTACTAAGGGCATGCCACCATTAATGGGGAAAACTGTAATAGTTACAAGAGCTGTTTCTATTTCTCCATTTACGTCCGTTACATCATACAAAAAGGAATCGGTACCACTAAAATTAGAGTTTGGGGTATATGAAAAAGTTCCATCCGTGTTCAAAACAAGAATTCCATCGGTCGGATTGGTATTGACCACATAATTAGTCGCAGTAGTATGCGTATCGTTTGTAGAAACATCGTCATTTAGAACAACATCCTCATCCGTAGAAAAAGCATCATCGGCGGCATCGGCAATTGGGTTGACCGTAATCGTGACCGTTGCGGTTTCCGTATCGCTATTGATATCCGTTGCGTCATAAGTGAAGGAATCGGTACCATTGAAATCCGGGTTTGGGGTGTATGAAAAGGTACCATCCGAGTTCAAAACAAGAA
>Ga0114957_1000438_pt1 | contig 54035 bp, 50 predicted proteins | sample BantaG_FD_87175 | JGI IMG/M metagenome (GOLD analysis project Ga0114957, IMG submission 87175) | Marine algal microbial communities from Bantry Bay, Ireland - BantryBay_4 metaG | ecosystem: Host-associated > Algae > Red algae > Unclassified | place: Bantry Bay, Ireland | collected 2014-11-21 | reverse complement strand
CATATTAAAAACCAGCCTAACCTTATTAAAAATATTGCCAAACAAGAGGTTTGCATTGTCTTTGTCGACATTGAGCAAGCTTCTTCGAAATCAACAAGCCTATCCTTAACGAACTACCAGAAAGTAATCACAACTTTTATATCTGATTCTTGGAGTACTTTTGAAGAATATGAACTGTGTGTTGGGGGAAATCTCGGTGATGGATTAATTGCTTTTTCTAATGCACCGAAAAAAAACCCACTCTTTAAAGAAAATGCTCTTAAGTCAGCTTATAAAATTTTAAAATTAGTTCATGAGAAGCAAAGTTTTTACCAAAAATACTGGGGTTCAAAGCTAAACATCAGAGTTGGAGTCCACTCCGGAATATCATTAGTTGGTTACCAACCTTCTTTTGAAAGAGGTAATTATACAGTTACAGGTGAATCCGTAAACTTTGCTGCACGGCTTTGCTCTCAGGCCCCTCAAAACAGCATCCTAATCTCTCCAAGCTTGTTAAAGGCCAGTGAGAATCTATCTTTGTTTAATCTTGAATATAAGAAATTATCGAATATTAAGGGATGGGAAAATAAGGATCATTCCCTATTTTCTTTAGTACCCAGGTTTGATACTCACGAAGAGACAGATAATCTAGAAAATAGTAAATGTGAGCTATGTCAGTCTTCTCAACTGGTTTATACACTCGATGAGCCAAGCAATCTAATTTTCATCAAATGTAATGAATGTAATTATCAGGATATCGAAGAAGTCACTCAAGAAACGAATGCAAAGCAACCGATTGCATCATAACTCTTTTAAGATAGACTTTTATTATAAACCTAAAAAATCGAGAACCTAAAGTCAGGCAAAATACATGAACCAACTTGATAGCAAGCAAAAACATAATCTTCGAAACCTAGTTCTACGCTTAGATTCTATTACGGAAATTTTCCTTGATAATGAGCAATCGGAATTTTCATCAAGTAAAATAAAAACGGATGCCCTAAAAACACTCGAAGAGATCAAAAGATTTTTCGAAAAAATAGAATAAGCTTTTCGTTTAACATAATAGATAATTAAAACTTGCTAGTGTTTCAATAGCGAAATATCATTCCAGACTTCAGACGAAATAATCCCTTCCAGGTATAAATCCTCTATCCACAAAGGAGGATTTATGAAAATTATTTTTTGGACCTATTTACTCGTATCAATTCAAAACTCTTTAGCATTACCACTATTATCTAATGCTGCCGAAGTGAAACTAGATGCGATTGTCACTCTTTACCCTGACCATCGAGATAAGAACCTTTTTTATTTTTTCCCTTCTCAATCAAAAGTTGCCAGTAACCAAAATGGAGACTATCGCTTCTCACTTGGCCACTGGAACCTTAACACAGCGGATCTCAATGATGGTGGCGGTTTTCTTCACGTCATGTTTAATAATGTTTTAGCAAACGATCAAATCGAGGCAATGGATGAATTTAGAAATAAAAGAAAGAAAAAGAAACTCCCTACGAAGTATGCGCCCTTACCTATTCAACGAACTTGGATTGCTCCTAAAGAAGAGAGAGTTAAGCTCTATGTCGACACAGAAGTCCCGCCCCACGGAAGTGTCATCGAAGGAAACATCGCATTTAGTGCAACACTTACAGAAGTTGGTTCAAAGTACATCAAATCAAGTATCGAAAGAGGAGCTGAAGGTTTACAAGTAAGTTATTGTATTAACGTTCAAGGGCTATCACATAGTTTAGATGCTGAGGTGACGGCTGATTGGAAGTCTGTCTATACATACTTAAGAGGAAAGTTTGGTGGGAAAATCTGGATATTTAGCACTGAACTAGAAAGAGTTGTTGAAAAAATGAGAAGTAATCAAATTATTCGTATTTCAACAAATGGAGGAGATCAAAAGGATCGTGCTTATGTAAAAAGCATTGCGGATAGAATTGAGAAAAAGTTTTTTAAGACAGCTGACAAAATCTCTACGAGTAAAGATGCAAAAGGAGGAACTGGCTACAAAATTACATTAAAGAGTGCAAAATCTGTAAATTCGTTTCATCTTGATTTTCAAGTTCAGGATCGAATCAAAATGAATATCGACCTCTGTAACCCATTAGGTTTGAGTGGGCTTGCTAGAAACTCTGATGAGTACATTTTTAATATCAACGATTAGGAGCTTATGATGAAAAGAGTTATTTATATTATTTACATTACACTGATAGGATCTTGGGCCAATGCCCAAGATATCTCATACAAAGCTTTAGATGAAGGGAAAATTATTTATTTTACTCCCAGACAAGAATTAAAAATTAAAATCATTCCATTCCAAGACGACTTTATCATGGAGATCACATCTCAATATCAGTCAGTGAAAAAAGATAAAGAGTACATTTCGTTGAAAGAAGCTTATTTAGACTATCAAGTTAAACCTTTGCCCATCTCTTCTGGAAGCTATGATAAAAATATTTCATTATATTTCCCTTCACTAGATAGGAGTCAAGTAGTTCAAGTCATTCCTACATCTAATGGCCCTGTCATCTATGGTGAGATCAAAGTTTCATTACAAGAAGTTAAAAGAGTTAGACAAATCCCTACTGATCAAATTCCATTTATTATAAAGAAACAGACTCCAAGTACCATTATTTCGCATGAGTTTATCGATGAGGAGGCTGTTCTTCTCAAGTCAGAATGTCATGAATTATTTAAAGATGGTGACTCTGCTTTTAATGTAATGAAGAATTATTACCGGAGGTTAATTGAATTACGAAAACTAGAGTACAAATATGCATCGACTCTTGAAAGCCTTTCTGAGAATCTTTTTAATTCATGCATTGGATTTGATATTGGGATGATGGTTACGAGTTTTCATTCACTGATAGATACTCAAGTTTTTAAACTTGAACCTCAGGATAAGATTTCAGGAATCACAAAAATTTCTCGAAAGATCTTAATTGAAACACCTCTACACTTTTATAGAAATGAGGGTTTAAAATGAGAATTCTAATATTAATATTTCTAATCCCAACGGTTTCTTGCAAAAAAAAGAGTGTCCCAAAGAGATTAGTTAAAGTTGAGAAGGTAAATTATTCAAAAGACAAGATGAGCCTACTTGAAAGTAAAATCTTTCATTCTAATTTTAGTACACCTAAAGAGTTGCTGACAACTTTGGTTTCGAGTGTTGAAAAGAAAGAAACGACTATGAAGGAAATTAAAAGCCTCGATCAATATTTTTACTTACATTGCGTGAATAATGAGTGTGAAATCGAAAAAAAGGAGCCTCTCAAGTGAAAATTATATTTTTCTCCCTAGCTTTTTTTTATATCGGAAAATCATTTGCTATTCCTGTTTTGAATGAAACATTTCCAAATAAAGAAGGTCTAACACTGTACCCTGACCACGAAAAGAAGGGAGTGCTTTATGCACTTCCCTACACAGTTCAGATAGCGCAGGATATATATGGAAGACCTTTTTTCCATTATAGAGAATCTCGAAAAAGATTTAAGAAGACGGCAATTTTACAAACAATTTTGAAGTTAAAGTTTCATGAATACCCTTTCAACTATCGTTCGCTAAATTTAAACAAAGAGGTTGTATCTATTGCCCCTATCAACTTCTTTGATACAAGAACAAAATTTTCTCTTGCTTTAGAAAATACCATCTCATCCAAGTCCTGCGATAATATTATTTCTTCTTCTCAGTCATATGTTGTGTGTGAGCTTTTTCTTACATCAAAAGGAATAAAGGTTTATAAAAGAATGATGAAAGGAGAGATTAGCTTTGTAGTCCATGTTAATTTCAAAACACGTGGGTATGTTCGAAATCCTGATAATACATTTGATGCAGAAGAAAGAAAGTTTGGAATTTCAGGTTGGTTAACACCTGAAATTCCGCCAGATAATTTGGGTGTAGGAATACTAGAGTTTCTTAGAGGCGATCTCTGATAACTCTGATCTTTCCCCACTTTCAAGGAAAGTATGCGCTACAATTTCCTCATCTTTCAATCGGTCAATGCAGTATGAGAGACCGTTATTAATAGAATCAAGGTAAGGTGAATCAATTTGTTCAGGGTCCCCTGTAAGTACAATTTTAGTTCCTTCTCCGGCCCTAGTAATAATTGTTTTAATTTCATGAGGAGAGAGGTTTTGTGCCTCATCTACAATCATATACTGACCTGGTAGTGATCTCCCTCTGATATAGGTTAGGGGCTCGACATGAAGAAGTCCTTGATTAATCAGCTCTTCCCAAGACACACTATCACGCTCCCCTCTATGATTGCCAAAGAGGTAGTCGATATTATCAAAAATAGGTTGCATCCAGGGACCTAACTTTTCATTTACATCACCTGGTAAGAAACCGAGGTCACGGCCCATTGGTATGATTGGTCTAGAAACTAAAACTCTCGTATACGCTTGTTTATTAATTGTATTTTCAAGCCCCGCCGCAATCGCCATTAGTGTTTTCCCTGTTCCGGCCTTACCAACAAGACTCACCAGATTAACCTCTTCATTCATAAGAGCATCTAGAGCAAATTGCTGTTCAGGGTTTCTTGCATGAATTCCCCATACTCCGTCACGCTTATGTGCAAGAGGAACAATACCCTTTTTTTTCTTAGAAAATCGTCCAAGTTTTCTATTATGAACATTCCCTTTTTCTGATAGATAGATATACTCATTTGGATAGACTTCAACGTCTTCAAGGTGATCTGATTCTAAAAATCGATCAGTGCTAAACTTATTTAAAGTATCGTAATCGACTTCAACAATTCTTTGACCCTTATAGAGTTCTTCAAATGTGATATCAGTACTTTCATAGTCTTCACTTGCCACACTGAGAGCATCTGATTTTAAGCGTAGATTAATATCTTTAGTAATCAATGTAACTTGATGTCCCGCAGCTTGAAGCGCCAAGGCATCCTTTATAATTCGGTTATCATTAATACTTAAATCAATTCCAAAAGTATTTTTAAACTCTTTATACTCTGGAGTGGAAATTGTAAGTGTCGCTCCATTTTCGAGTTCAACTCCTTGAGCGAGAGATCCTTGTGCTCTAAGCTTATCTACTATTCTTGAGAAATATCTTGCATTACGTCCGTTTTCACTTTGATCTTTTTTGAATCGATCAAGCTCCTCAACAACAATAAGCGGTACAAAAACCATGCTGTCTACAAACTTAAAAATAGAATGTGGGTCAAATAGTAAAACGTTAGTGTCTAAAACGAATGTTTTTTTGCTCAAGCAATTCTCCTTCATGGATAGGGACTTTATGTCTCTTCTAAATGATAGATAATTGTCTAAACTGCGGCAAATGTTAATTATCAAAAAGAGCGATAAAATGATCCCCGCTAGTGTAAGTTTTTAAGTGCTCGGCACCTACTTGAGAAAAACGCTCAATGATATTTTCTTCCCTAAGCGTCTTATTTTTATCACCTTCAATAAAAATCATTCCTTTCATATTTGGAGCAACTTTAAAGAATTCTTCAAAAAGTTCAGGTTTATCAAAGGGTGGATCAAAGTAAAAAACATCAGTAAAACTACTTTCACTCAAGTAATCAACAACAGATTTAAAGTTCGATTGAATCACCCGAGCTTTGAATGTGTGCTCACTCCGAAATGTTTCTTCGAACCTTTTTAAGTTTAGCTGTAAATTTGAACAGTTCTTTTTTGATAATTCTAAAAATGAAACATCAGGGCACCCTCGTGAAAGTGCCTCAAAACCAATTGATCCAGTTCCAGCGCAAAGATCAAAGAACCTAAATTCATCAAAGTTTTGAAATCGGTCAAAAATTTTTCTTTTTAACTGTGAAAGAGTTGGCCGAACACCTTTAATGTTTCGAGACTTGATTTCAAAATTCTTGGCATAACCACCGAGTAACCTTAATGACATTTAAAAATCCAACAAAATTGTTACTGGCCCATCATTTATCAAGTTTACTTTCATATCAGCTCCAAAGCGCCCTTTTTTTACAGAGACTAAGTCTGAAAGCTGTCGAGTCATAAGTTCATACTTTAAATTCGCTTCCCTGGCCGGCATCGACCTTTCAAAGCTTGGACGATGCCCTTTTCTTCCATCCCAAGAAAGCGTGAACTGGCTGATATGTAATAATTCACCTTTGATATCTACAATTGAATGATTCATCTTGCCATCATCACCTTCAAAAATTCGTAGGTTTGAAATTTTATAAATAGCTTTCTCAATTGTTTCTGAGTTATCGCCTATTTCAAAACATGTAAATACAACCAAGCCTTGAGAGATTTCTGATATTATCTTTCCATCAACATCGCAACTTGCTTTACTTACTCTTTGGATGACTACTCTCATTAAAAAACTCTCTTTTTTCTCATTTTAAAATGCTTCTTATCTAATAACTCTTTTATGAGTTTTAAGATTGCTTCTTGAGAATTGATTTTTCCCATTATCTCACGCTTGAGTTTTTCTCCTGTAAAAGTGGGTTTATCAATCCTATAAAGCGAGTAAAAGTGATCACCAAGTAGTTGCCCACATGAGCGAGCAAGCTTAAAAATAACTTTTGAGCTAAAATTTTCAACTTTTTTAAGCTCACCTGAAAAATCATCGATAAAGGCAAGGACCATCCCTGAGTCCTTGTTACCAAATTCACGGTATTTAGAATCATAATTAAGATACAACTCACACTTAAAGAAAGGGTTTAAAACTCTCGAGCATAGAAAAGAAATCATTTCGATATAGATCGAAAAAATAAAAAGATTCTTTTTACTTTCGCCTAAAAGCTTCAAGTTCTCAATTGAGCTTACTTTTTTCCAACCAAGCTCCAGACCTACGAGGTAGGCTAAATGATTTACAGAATAATGAGAGCAAAAAATAATTTTTTTCTCTGGCCAGTAAAAGGATTTCTCCCCCCTCAATAAATCTAAATATATTTCTTTAAATTCATCTGTGCAATCCTTCTTCACTAAAGCATTCAGAAATGATGCACTCGAATGGTCGTAAACCTGAACATCCTCGGCCAAGTCTTGTACTTCAAGGTACTGAGTAATAAAAGAGCGAATAGATTGATACTTATCAATAGGGTTTTCAGTAAAGGTTTTAATCCCCTTTTCCAACATTACTTGGTGAACATCGAACTCATAATCATTGATGATTCCCTCATACCAGTAAATAAGAGATTCATTTTTCATCCAAGGAGGAGAACTAATCAGACAAAATTCATCATCTGAAAACTCAACTAATTTAAAGTCATCAATCTCATCTTCACTGTTGATTGCTTTCCAATAAACTTCATCCATATTTTGATGGATAATCACTTGTTCATAGTTTAACTCGCTTAATTGTTCTTTTAAAAAGTGAGGTAGTTTATTTGGCATAATATGAAGCTCTCCAAATAAAACCAAAACAGTATCTCCACTATCAACCCATCTTTTTGCGATAAGCTTTGCTGCGAACTGATCTCGGTCTTCAAGAGAGCCATGAGAGTTGAGAGCAAGTATTCTCATTCCATACTTTTTAGCAAAATCAAAGATCACCTTGTAATGGCCCCAAGGAAATCGCCAAGACTCTGTATAATTAACCATTTCTAAGAACTCTAAGTCTGTGAGATGCCCAAAGAGATATGAGTCCACTTCTTCTTGGTATTGAGCATGAATCATCTCAAGTCCAATGGATAAGTCTTTACCTGTTCTAAAAGCAGTTTTTAATATTCGAATTAAATTTTTAGTACTTTGATCGAAAGTATGAAAGTCACCCAAAAAGCAAAAGTCTGAAGATCTAATTTTTTTTAAAAGCTTATTTTTATTACATTGCTTAAAGCTTCGGTTTGAATAAAACTCCCAATCTTCTTTATACTTTTCAAGTAATTTATTAGAAGGAATCTCATAAGACAGAGCTTGCTCTTTCATACTGTCGTGGATTTTTTTTTGAATATCAAAGAGAGTATACGCCATTAGAGCGAATTTATACTTTTCAGGATCAATCTTTCAACAAGTTTTGAAACATCATCAAAAATTTGATCTAAAATTCTAAATTTCCCTAAATATTGTTCCACCAAGATTTCAATATCTTTGTTTGAAGGAATCTCTAAGTTTTTTAAGACTTGAAGTACATCTTGATTTTTAAGCATTGGAAGAATAAAGTTTAAAAAAGCCCCTGTATAAAGCCCTGTATGAATAGAAGCTATTTTTTGTTCAGATGAGAACAGTTCAATAAAAACCTTATCTTTCTCAAACTTTCCAACAACATTGTCAAAAGGTGTTGAAAGTTCCTTTAAGTCCTCACAATGGAGCTCTATGAAAACGTCTGTGTTGTTTGGGTAGATTGGTTTTTTCTCAAGGCGAAGCAAAAGTTGTTTTATTTCAGGTCCATTGAAGTCAAACTTCTTAACATGAAGCTTTTCTCTGTCATGTCTGCTGAGGCAGTTATAAAGACTTGATTTAAAGAAAGAGAGATAAGAGAGTGAGGAGTATCGGAAACCTTCATCAAATATTTGCTCAATACTTCTTTCATTTGATTTATGCTCAATCTTAAGTTGCTCAAGGTGAGAATTATAAATGTGCTCTTCACTATTTAATAAATAACCTAGCCTATTTTTTAAGTGCTTAGGCATCTCTTCGTTTTCATTTAAGAAGTTTGGCACAAGAAGCCCTGCAATTTTTGACTTTGCTTGATGGTAACTTCCAGAAAAAGACATTTGAGTAACCTGTCTCCCTAATGAAGATAAAAAGTACTCACGAAAGAGATTTGTATTTACATGAAGAAACCGTGGGACAAGGTAATAGTAGTAACAACTCGTTAAACCATAAGTATACGATTTCGTCTCAAGCACATCCATCGTGCATATTTCGAGTAAGACATTTTCCAAAGAATTAAAGTTTAAGATAAGTACTAAATCTTTTGCATTTCGATTGTAAGCACTCTTAAACTCTAGATCATTACTAAAATCAAGCTGAGAAGAATAATCACTCTCTCCTCTTGTAAACTTGTGGATATCAAGAGTTTGGATTTCAAAGAAATGATTAAGAGGAAGACAGTTTTGAATCATGTTCTTAAAAAACTGAGGGTGAGTAACTTGCTCACGCTCTGAAGTCGCTGATTGAATTAACTTACCATCAAGAATAACATCTTGAAAAAACTCAAACACTAAGTTCTTGCTTATTTCTTTACGATAAAAAGTCGGTATTTTAACCTCTGACTCATTAAAATAATCATTTAACTGTTCAGTAATCTTTGAAACTTCATTGAAATGACTGAGCTCTCCTGAGAATCTAAAATGAAAACACTCTTCACGTTCAGAGTCAGAAGTTGAATTTAAATCTCTTTTAGAAATGATGTAGCAATAACCTGGAATCCCTCCCATACCTTTTAAATCTTGGAAGTTAAAAATTGATTCAACTCTAAATTTCTTTAGGAAGCTTTGAACTCTTTTACGATGACTATGAACAAAAATGTTTTGGAAACTAAACATGAGAATATGCCCATTATCTTTTAAATGGGCCGCAGCTTCCTGACATTTTTGAATCACATAGTGATGCGGGTTACTTTTTGGTTTTTCATCTAGAAACAAGACAAGCTTATCAAATTTAGAACTCAATTTATTTCTATTATTACTAAAAAGATCCTTTTGTTCCCAATAAGCTTCTTTACGATTATAAGTGAACTCTTTTGAACAATGGCTAATAAAGCTAAAAGGAGTTTGATCATAAAAGATCGAGATTTTAGCAAGGAAAGTGTAGTACTCTATTTCATTCATTAATTTGAAGAAAGTTTCATGCCCGCTTGATTCATTATGAAAACGTGGAGACAAAAGAATATTCCATTTAAAGTATGAATTATTGTACTGGGCCAACCAATGCGACAGTGAAAGCTCAGTCACCTTATTTCCCATAAAGCGGCAACTTAATAACTCTAAAGAATCATCACTTAGTTTTCCAGATTCTCTGTCTTCCCAAATGAAGTAATTATGAAGGATTGAGTTCACTAAAAGACCAAAGTTTTTATGAGCAATATCATATGACATGCTTTTAAGCGCATTCACTCTTGGGCTCAAAACATAGTGAAAGTCTGTATAATTTAAAGAATGGGCGATATCAAAGTATTCATTAATTTTCTTCGCAAACTCGCAAGAAGGAGTATACCAGCTATAATGATTCGCAATTAAAAATGATCCCTCAAGCTCTTGAGAGCTATTTTTCTTAAAATACTTCATAAAGAGATTATGAGGAGAAAGTACATCTAGCGACTCTTCTCTTTCATTATCTCGACTGCTCAAAACTTTTATCAAGCGAAGCTTTGAGAGGTAAAAAATAGCTGTCTTTGATGAAAACTCAACAAAGAAAAGTTTTACGTCTTGATGCCCTTCACAAGTTTCATTTTGAAATGCATTCCAAAACTGAACATGGTCATCGATGACAAGGTTAAGAGCCTTTCTTTCACAGTAAGAAAGAAATTCCTGGTAAAAGCTCTTGAGCATCCTTTCTGGAAATTGATTCGTCCCACTTAAGCGCGACATCACATCCTCAGATAAGGTCATTAAAGTTTGATTGAGAACATAAGTATTTTTTGATGGTAAGGAGTCTCTAAGATACTCAGTATCTAGTTGTTCTTTTAAAAAATCTTGAATTTTTTCATCGCCTTCTCTAGGAGAAAACTGAGGAAACCTTTCTCGAGTTTTTTTAGGTAGTTCAATGTGCGTCGCAGAGTCTGGTAAATTGAGACTAGTGCCCTCGCCTTGAAGCCAAGAATAAGCTGTAAAATTCCGTTTTTTCATACTCTCCAAAGACTTGAATTAACAATCTTTTAAATGGATTTGGTAAGGTAAATTTTTACAGACTTAATTGAAGATTGTCATCAGAAATATCTAACAAAAACTTATAGAATATACTGAAATTTTAAACAATATTTTCTTTATTCAACGTCTTTAGAATTTGCTTCTTAGAGCCTCTCAGCAGCCTTCTTAAGCCAGACTCTTTCTTTTGCTCATCAGTAGTTATCTCTGAGTCAGTTAGCACTAATGGAATAAAAATTCTCACAACCGCTTCTTGAGTCCCTTCTAAATTAAAAACATTTTGAGCTTCGATCTCTGCGTTCATATCTAGTACTAATTTTTGAAGCATCACAAAGCTAATATCGACCATTTTCTTTAGACTAGGGTCCATGGTATTTAAGTACTCAAGTTCGGCCGTATTAAAAAGGACTTTCTTGGCCACAAAGCATGCTTGGATATCTTTATGTAAGTGTTGAGTGTTAATCTCAACACACCTTTGACTTAATTCAACACCAGCTTCATCAAAACCTTTGTGAAAACGTGTTAAAAGCGCGTGGATAATATGGTCAAACTCTTCAAAGTTATCTTGAAGTTTGAAGTCTTTATAGTTCGAAGCAAACTCCCAAGACAAACCTGAATCAGAAGTATTTCTTAAAAATGCTCTCGATACCTTTGCAATAATTCCTTTAAATGATTTTCCTTCTACGGCCAAAAGAGCTTCTTGTGTATTATCAGTTTGCTCTTCGCCTGTAATCTCTTGAGAAGCTACTACTTCACTACTATTAATCTTTGTCGCAGTTTCTACAATTTCTTTTAAGATTGCTGCATCCTCTTCGCTTCTTTGCTCTTGGGCTTCAACCAAAGCCTCAGGTTCATCTTCAATCTCTTGCGAAGTTATGTCTGTCATATTGAATTCAATATTTGGCTCTGTATTCTCGCCAAGAATAGGACTCACCATTTCATCTAATAGACTTTCTTCTTGTGTGGAAAGTTCTAATTTTTGATTATCATCAGCATCGTTAAAAACTTTTAAGATATAGCTTTCATCTATTTCGACATCTTCAGAGTTGTGTTCAATCCCCTTTAATTGTGAAACCGCCTTCCCTTGAGTCAGGACATGGTGGTGATAATCCACAAATAAATTCTTCATCATAGGAATATTTATAAACTCAAACGTTCTCTCAACTAGTCTTTCAATTTTAACTTCATTTCCATGGTAATCATTCATTAAAGACATTGCTTCGTTTTCCAAAAGATTCAAAGCAGAATTGAATTTTCTCCAAGCAATAACAAACCACGCACAAAGTAAGAACATTGCAATACTTAAAAGCATGAAAGCATACTTTAATCTCGACTTTACTTTCGTTTGCTCATTAATCAGCTTTGATGCTTTGACACTGAAGCTATACTTTACTTTATCTAAATCATTATAAGACTTAGATACTTTATATTGCTTTGAATCAGCATTCCTAACAAGGTTTTTGAAACGAATAAACTGGTCATAAAAATCTGTTGATAAACTTACCAATACTGACTCACCAATACCTTTGGTATTTTCATCTAGCTTTAAAAAGCAATTATCTGAATTTGAAAGAAATCGATCCTCAAGCTTGGCTGACAAAAGGTTTCCATTATTAAAAGAAAAATATGACTGAGCAACTCTTGAAGCACAAACATTTGCTCCTAGTTTGAGACCAGTAAGCTTATCCAAATGAGAGGTGGCACCGCGGTAAAAATAACCTGTTGCTGCAACACCTATCGAAACCGCAGTGAGTGTAATAAGAAATAAGAGGTTTGTTGGGTGTGCTTTTAGTTTGTCCCACTTCATAATACATCCTTGTAATACTTGAGAGCTTTCGCTGTCTCAGGGTTTTCCCTAACTATTATTGTCACCTATTTGTAAACAACCGTCTAATTAGTGGAAAAGTTTTCCCTTTTGTTGTAATCATACTTTAGCATGGATATGAGTGACAAAAAATACAGATTCTCAGCCTACAGAGGCCCTAAATTCTACTTGAGCCTTAGTCTCATATCTATACTACATTTTATACTCTTTTTTTCAGGTAAACAAACACCAAAAATCGACAAAACAACGCTAGGCAGCAAAAAGTTTCATCCAATCTCCCTAAGATTACATAAAAATAGAATCAAAACTGTATCTTTAAGGAAAAAGAAAAAAGAAAAAAAGAAAGCTCAGACAAGCTTTTACCAAAATAATAAATCTATTGAAAAGTCACCAAAATGGACTCCTCAAAACTTTCAACCCACTTTTTCAAACTCCTCGCCTAATGGACTTAGTAGTAAGTTAGAGTTTGAAACTCCTAGGCCATTTTCAAAAGATGAAAAATCGAAACTTGAATCAGAACTTCTTTCTTTTTACTCACGAATTACAAATCGTATTTCAAACTCTTTAAGTGAGAATTACTTTGACATTAAAAGAATAAACCCTCTCTCTAGGCTACCGGTAAATGAAAGGAAAGACCTCGTCTCGCTTAGGCTTACTTACGATAAGGACGGAAATCTGATGCGAGTTCAAACATTAAAATCTGCTGGTGTGAAAATTCATAACTACTTCTTTCACAAAAGTCTGGGAGATGTTGACTTCATTCCAAACCCTCCGGAAAGACTTCTTAACAAAAACAAAGAATTCTCAATGATTTCAACTTTGTTTATTAACTATTATTGATTATACCTGGTCAGGATATTAATGAGTTTATTTTTAAACTGAAAACTATCACCTGAGCAGACAGGAAAAAGTGGAATACTACGCCTCACTTCAAAACTGTTTTCGGCCCTTTTAATACCCACTCTTCGTTCATAGCTTCCAAGAACTTTGGCCCTTAAGTCAGAATAACCAAGATCAAAAAGCTTTGATTCATTCTTAGGTTTTTCATAACTACTTTGAATAAGCGTACTCTCTGCTCGTTGACAAAAATTTAAATAATCAGATTGCCCTATATTTAAAATACCTTTAACTTCGGAGCTACTTAAATGCATTGAATAAACTAAAATAGAAAACAACCTTTCAAGCCAACTCAAACTCTCAAAACGACTAACACCATCAAAAGAGTTTTTGATATGAAGATAGTCTCTACGGAAAAAGAAAATGATTTTTTGAAAAAGAAAAGTTGTTTCTGAATTTCCAAACTGATAATCCCTTATCTTTGGCTCCAGTAAAGCTTTTCTTAACTTCATTTTTTGATGAACTCTCACTGAGTAAGATTTAATAACCTTATTCACAATATCGGCAGCTATATCCTCATCCAGACTCATCGCCATGGCACTTTGATAAAGATCCCTGATCATTACATCTAGGTTTCTTTCGTATGTACTAGTGCTTCTCTCAGTCTCTTTCATGCTTTCATTGTAGACAAATTTTCCACATTAACCTTAAGACACAACCTTTTTGCCTATAAGTTGAAAGCAGTAACCTATAGTTTTACAATGTTAATTGAGATTAAACCGTTTTATTGAGGTTCATCATGAAAGCTTTCTTAGTATCTTTGTTGTTAATAACATTTTCTTGTTCTGGTCCATTCCAAAGCGGTGTTGGACAAGGTGGTTCAACAGAGACTACTTCTTCAACAGACCCTACTCAACAATCTAATTATGAAACATGTACAGGGACAACGACAGACGGTGAAGCTAATCTCAATAATCCTAACGGCGCAATTCTTAGTCCATTGATTCAATATAACCTAACTCTTTCTGGAGGAAAGTCTTGGATGCCAGGTAACCCTCCACAGGCTCCAAGTGCTGACTTTGTTAATCCCATACCTACACTTGAAGAGGGCTTTGTTGTTTTTGAAACTGATGGTGGTTACCATATCAGACTCAAAGTTAATGACCAGCCAATTCCAGCAAACGGCACTAAGCATTGCTATGATCGTGCTTTGTCTCAATCTCCTGATGTTGAAAGGTACAAAAAACTCAAGTGGAATATTCATGCTCACGCTGTAGTAAGAAAATTAAATGCTGAAGGAAACTTTGAGTACACCCGAGTTCCCGCTCAACAGTTTATTGGGACTTTTGGGCCTATAAATAATAACGAATGCTCTCCCATTATATTTATTCCAGCATTGAATGTGGTTGGGGAACAAGAAGAAAACGTTTCAACAATATTAGAGATAAGTGAAGTAAGAAATGATAAATGGTGTCAAGCTGGTATTGATGATGGTTTTCACTGTCCAGCTGAACGGATGACGAGGCAAGCCGATTGCTGGAGTATGACCCTACAAGTTTCAACAGATCGGACAGTTGATTTTAAGGGTCAAAACTAGAACAGCTTCGCAGAAATATTTTCACCACATGCGTGAGAAAGCTCAACCAGTAAGCCTGGACAAGTAATATTAACTTCTGAAATATTATCTCCTAGTATATCAAATGCTACTAAATCAACTCCCTCTTTAAGAAGCTCTTTACAGATATCAATGCATTGAGTTTTTAGATTTTCTGTAAGCTCAATTTTCTCAAAGCTCGCTCCTTGAGCAATATTACTTAAAAAGCTACCCTTTCGTGGATACTTTATCATTGAACCAAGCTCTCTTGCTTTCCAAAAAACGCTGCGAATCTCTCCATTATAAACAGTTTCATCAAAGGCTTGCACTATAAACTTCTCACCGCTCTCAAAGCGGCTTTGAGTTGCCTTAAACTCACTCAAACTTATTTTTTCAACACCAAGACCTGAATAAGAGTTCAAAGGCTTTATAATAATTTCTTCTACTCCTAGGCTTTGAGAGAACCGGAAAGCTCTTTCATAAGAACTAGTAATTAAACTTTCTAATGAATTCTTCTCTTCGAATGCTAAGATTTTTTCATTCAACTTAATAACTGAGAGAGGGTTATTGATCACTGTGAGATTAGCCTTTTTACTTAAGAACTCCACCAGCCATGAAGAACGAAGGTAATCAGAGTTCACTGGAGGGTCAAGGCGATAGTAAAAACATGAACCTTCTATATTCACAAGCTGTGATTCTTTTAACTTAAATTCGTAAATATAAAAATCATCTCGAATATCTCCTGAAAACTGATAGCACTCTAGGGCCGTGTTTTTCTTCGTATTTACCTCTAAGTCCTTTTCAAATAAAAGCCAAACATCCTCTCGGGCTCGTTGTAATGTTAGCGCCCAGTGTAGTGATGAATCTTTCTTGGTGTTTAGTTTAGCTAACTCATCAATATAAAAAATATGTCTCACAACAATCCTTCTAAATGCTTGGTAAAGCTTTTATATTTCTTTTCTTTTTTAAATATTTCTAGCTGACTTTCAAGAAAGTGGTAATATTCCTTAAGATTTTTAATTTTATACTTACTTCTTAAATCTTTGATGAACTCTCCTTTCTTCTCATAAGTCATAAAAGCAGAGAAACTAGCATGATTCCATTTCATTTCTAATGGGAAACATTTCTTTAAACCTAATTCAGAGCAAGTTTTTTTGATCTTAGGAAAAAAACTATTCTCTAGAAAAGAATTCAGCCTTTCTTTACCTTCTTTTGGTGATTTGATTGGTTTTTTCTTAATACCCGCTTTATATTTTTTAATTAAAGACACTAAGGTAGAGCGAATAACTTTTGAACTTTTATAACTAGAGTTCATTTTTTGGTTCTTCGCTTCATCAAAGTGAAAGTACTCTTTCATCATTTCCTTCCCGAAATAATTGGCCAAGTTCTCATTTAAATCCACGTTGCTTTTTACGAAAAATATTGTATGAAAAAGCTCATGAAAAATGAGCTCAGCAAGTCCTTCATCTGAATACCTAAAAAAACTCGACAAGATACGATCTTGTAATTTGCCCAAAGTTGAATACGCATAAACAGGTCGTTTATAAGTATGGTAATCTTTTTTTTCTAACTTTTCTTGATACTTAATCGCTGACTTTTCTTTAAAAAAACCAAGGTAAGGAAATGCCCCCATAAAAGGGAAACTTGTTTTCAGTGGCTCAACTCGATCATAGTAAGAAGCTATCACTAAATGAGTGACTGCTTGGTTTTCTAAAAATGTGACCTTTGAATAGATGGCTGAAGGTTTTTTTTCAAAGTAGTCATAAAAGTACTTCTTATAAACTTCTATTTTCTTAATCTTTTCTTTTACTTCATTCTTTACTTCAGGATCACTTAAGACTTTCTCTACTTTCTTTCCATTCCATTGTAACCGAAGTTGCCCAACTCCTTGCTCTGCTAAATAAGAGAGTTTTGCACATGATGTTAACATAATGAGTATCAATATCTTCATTTAGATGATTTCCTTGTCGTCACAAATATTATCACTGCTAACCCAATCAAGGCCATCACGAGCTTTATCATGAAAGTCGTGTGTACTGTGTAAAGGCTTATACCCATTACTAATACGATCATCACAGTACAAGAAACCTTTGCTTTGGGACTTATCACACGATCTTCTCTCCAACTTCTAACTAAAGGTCCTATAACTTTTAAGTTTAAAACATAAGCTTCCATAGCAGGAGAACTTTTAGAAAAAAGATAAGCGGCCAAAATGGCAAAAGGTGTTGTAGGCATTATTGGAACAACAACCCCGACAAGCCCTAAAGCTAGACTAATAAATCCCAAGATCTTATAAAGTGGACGCACACTTAAAGTTAGCATGAAAACTATTTCTCTTCTATTTTAACTTAAAGGCCGGCAATATTTCTAATATGCTGAACAAACTAAATTTCTTGGACATTTTCGTCTTCTTCGCAATTTTAGTTTTTACATATCTTTTCGTCTTTTTAAGGCTCAAGAAAAAGAAGTCATCTGACTTCTTAGACTATTTACTCATGGGACGAAGGCTTACCTTACCTCTATTTATAGCAACCTTAGTATCAACTTGGTACGGAGGGATTTTAGGTGTCACAGAGATTGCCTTTAACGATGGAATCTATAACTTTGTCACTCAAGGCTTCTTTTGGTATCTGAGCTACCTTTTTATAGCTTTTTTTCTAGTGACTAAAATAAAAAGAGGTAATCCTATCACTTTACCCGAACTCATTAAAAATGTGGCCGGAGAAAAATCATCAAAGTTAGCCTCATACCTTTATCTTTTTAATCTTATTCCTATTGCCTACGTAATGAGTATTGGCTTTTTTATTCAAAGTATTTTCGCAATTCCTTTTGCCTCATCTATGATTCTCGGTGTCACTTTAGTTTTAACTTACTCTTACTTCACAGGCTTTGAAGGAATAGTTTACTCAGATGTTATTCAGTTTTTTGTGATGTGCTCTAGTGTTCTTATGCTCCTCATTTATAGTGTCATGCACTTTGGTGGACTTTCTTACCTTCAAAGCTCACTCCCCAAAAGCTACTTCTCTCCCCTGGGGACTCAAAGTTTAGGTGAAGTTTTATCCTGGGGCCTTATTGCCTTTGGAACTCTTATTGACCCAAATTTTTACCAGAGAATCTTCGCCGCAAAAAATGAGAAAACGGCAAAGAATGGAATTATCATCTCCACATGTATTTGGTGTGTCTTTGATCTTAGTACAACCTTCGGAGCAATGTATGCAAAAGCTTACATGCCACAGGCCCAAAGCTCACAAGCCTACCTTCTCTACGCTCTCGAAGTTCTTCCCTCTCCACTTAAAGGATTTTTTCTTGCTGGAATGCTGGCCACAATCCTCTCAACTTTAGACTCTTTTTTATTCTTAGCGGGAAATACTCTCAGTTTCGATATTCTTGGCTTTAAGAAAAATCGTTTAAAGGCACATAAAGCTTCAATTTTATTTATCGGTCTCTTTTCTATCACCCTCTCTTTTTTATTTAAGGGAAGTATCAAGAATGTCTGGCAGGCACTAGGAAGTCTCAGTGCTTCAACCTTACTCATCCCTACTTTATTTTCTCTCAAATGGCCGAAACGACTTTCAGATTCGCAATTTGTTTTAATTTCATTAATGGGTTTAGTCGGAGTCAGTCTTTCTCATCTTTATATTCCACAGATTCAAATTCAGCCTATCTATACTGGAGTTCTCTGCTCTTGTTGCACTCTCGGCTTTACTCTGTTGAAAAATCAATTAAAATAGTAAGTGATGAAATATTTATTCCTTTTTTCTTTGGTATTTAATTTTTCTTGTGATGAAGGAGATGTTGGCTTTACGACTCCTCCTATTAATAGAGAGAATGGGAGTGTTAGTGCAGGGCAAGCTTCATATGAACAGCTAGACTGCGCTCTTTGTCATGGAGAATTTGGAGAAGGTAACCCTAATAGAAATGGCCCATCCCTTGATAATGTTAGTGATACCACTATTTATGAAAGCTTAATTATAAATCCTCCGAGCGAAATGGAAGTATACACCACGCTAACAACTAATGAGGTTGAAGATCTTGCTGCTTATATTGGAACTTTTATTACCTCTGAGGCAATTAGACGAAGAAACCTAATTCAAGGAAATTAGCTTACCCTGGCAAGAAAGAGCAGTCGTACTCACAATCTCAACTTGTCCCCACTTCCACTTTAAGTCTTCGCGATTGTCTTCAAAGTGAACAATTCGTGAACAGTCCGTTCGACCTTTCCATTTCTCAACTCCACGCATCTTACTCTTACCCTCAATCAAGATGGTATAAACATTTCCTACTATTTGAGAGCGAATTTTTTCTTGGATATTAAGTTGATAAGCTTGTATTTCACGAAGCCTGCGTCCCCTAATTTCTTTATCAAGAACGTCTTCTATTCGAGCTGCTTTAGTCCCTTTACGCTCAGAAAAAGCATAAGAATAGATGAAGTCAAACTGGGCAGCATCTAAAAGCTTTAACGTTTCTCTATGCTCAGCTTCGGTTTCATTCGGAAAGCCTGCAATAATATCACTGGAGATGACAATATTTGGATTAGATTTTCTTAACTTTTCTAGTAAGCCTAAGTAATGCTCAACCGTGTACTCACGCAGCATTCTTTGAAGGACTGTATTTGATCCCGACTGAACCGGGAGATGTAAATGGTTTGAAAGTTTTTTACTTGTTCCATGAACTGCAATCAATTCATCACTCACGTCATATGGGTGACTTGTTGTATATCGAACCAACTTTAGTCCATCAACCTCATCTAAAGCTTGAACTAGTTGAGCCAAGCTTTCATCATTTTCTTTTCCAAAAGAGTTTACGTTTTGACCAAGTAAAGTAACCTCTTGTATTCCTTGAAACTCAACGAGTTTACGAACATCTTCAACCACTTCCTTAAGTCTTCGAGATTTTTCTCGTCCTCTTGTAAAAGGGACAATACAGTAAGAACAAAACTTATCACAACCTTTAATAATATTTACAAAAGCTTGAGGAGTTCCATGGGTAATTTGTGTCTCAATTGAATAATCACTTCCACGACTCCATGTATTTACATGGAATTTATCCTCACCTGAGTATGTTCTGTAAACGAAATCATTAACACTATCAATAACGTCTGTTCCAAAAGCAAAATCAATTTGTGGGTATTTCTTAATAAGCTCTTTGCCATCGGTTTGCGCAATACAACCACAGATAGCAATTTTCTTTTCTTTATTTTCTCGCTTAAGTTTTTTAGTTTCCCCAACATGAGAATAAAACTTTTGGTTTGCGAGATCTCTCACCGCACAAGTATTAAAAATTAAAAGATCAGCTTCTTCTTGAGAATCTGTTTTTGCAAAGTTAAGTTTTGAAAGATGGTTAAAGATTCGTTCTGAATCATGATAATTCATTTGGCAACCATAGGTCTTTAGCCAAACTTTTCTTGGTGGAAAATCAAGATCACCAAGGATCACTTTATCATTAGAATTCATGTATGACTTATAGCGAAAAAACTATTTAAAGGCAATATTCTAAAAAATCTTAACCCTCAGCTAGCATTTACCTAGAGATTTCTATCCTCCCGTAATTAAAGGTGCTCACGGACTGACTAAAAGAGTCTTTTGAAATAAAAATCAGAACGCTTAAGATAGAAGGATGGAAATAACAAACGTTCTCTCAAAACAAAAAGTCTTATTTGATTCTAATCAAACCCTTCCTATTGAATTTCGTATGAAACAGCTCTCTAAACTTTTAGAAGCATTGAAAGCACACGAAAAAGACTTTTCCCTTGCCCTCGAAAAAGATCTTGGAAAAAGTGCTGACCAGTCATTCTTGTTTGAAATCTCTGGAATATATAAAGAGATCGAATTGTTTTTAAAGAAAACAAAAAAATGGTCTAAAGACAAAAAGGTTGGAACTAATATTGCGACTTTCCCTGCTCGTGGTTTCCTACGGCAAGGGCCATTTGGGTGTTCACTCATTATTTCACCTTGGAACTACCCTTACATATTAACATTCAAACCACTTATTGGAGCAATAGCTGCTGGAAACTGTGTCGTTATCAAGCCATCTGAAATAACTCCCAATGTTTCACAAGTTATTAGCGAAGTTATCAATAAAACCTTTCCTCCTGAATACATTCATTGTTTTCAAGGTGCTGTCGAAACAAGTCAGGAGCTACTATCACAGAACTTCGATTTTATTTTCTTCACGGGAAGTCCACAGGTTGGGAAAATAGTCATGAGCGCTGCAAGTAAGAACTTAACACCTGTTGTTCTTGAACTTGGTGGAAAAAGCCCCTGCTTTATAGACTCTACCGCAGATCTTGATATTGCGGCGAAAAGAATAGCTTGGGGAAAGTTTACAAATGTAGGTCAGACTTGCGTCGCTCCTGACTACATTGTTATTGAAGACTCAGTTAAGGACAAGTTTATTGAACTTATTAATCAAAAGATTAAATTGTTCTTTGGAGCTGACCCAAAAGCCTCCCCAGATTATGGTAAAATTGTTTCTCAAAAACACCTTCAAAGATTAGTGAAGCTATGTAATGAAAGTAACATCCATATCTCTGAGACTGATATTAATGAAAGGTACATTTCTCCAACAATCACTGAGATTGAAGGCTTTGAAGCGCCAATCATGCAAGAGGAAATCTTTGGCCCCATACTACCTATAATTAGTGTTTCAAAGCTTAGTGACTCTTTTAAAAGTGTTAAAGCACTTGAACCACCTTTGGCCCTCTATATTTTCTCTCGAGATCGCGAGACCCAAAAGCATATTACTTCAACCATCCGCTTTGGAGGTGGATGCATTAACGATACCCTTGCCCATTTAGCACATGCCAAACTTCCTTTTGGTGGGATCAAAAATAGTGGAATTGGAAGTTATCATGGAGAAGCATCTTTCAAGACCTTCTCTCATCAAAAGAGCATCCTTAAAAATACTTTTCTATTTGATTTAAATCTTAGATATGCACCTTTAAAAGATAAAATAAAGATGCTTAAAGCTTTACTCGGTAGTTAGAACTTGATCATTGAGTCAACAATCGAACCATGGCTCATCATTTTCTCACGTACTTGAAAAACAAAAGAATCATCTTCTTTTTTTGAACTTTCAATAGGCTCAAACTTAACTCCGGCTTGCCCTTCTTCGAATAAAGGTTTCTTGAAAGCTTGCCACTTAACTTCACCTTGAACTGTATCTAAATTATTGTTTTCTATCATTTTTTTTCCTTCCTGGGGACATTTTGTCACCAAAACCAAGGAAAAACTAGCATTATCTTACAATTAAATCAATTAAATGCTTCGTGCTCTATAGCAGTTGAAAATAACCGAAAAAACGTCCTGATACCCATCTGAAAAGAAGTTTAGACTATTTTCAAGCGGAGAGACCTCTGACTTCATGATATTTTGATGATCATCCCAAAGGATGCCTTGAGAATCACTATATTTGGCTACACCTGGATTCGATTCATAACCTCTTTGGAAGTACCTCAAACTTTGCCCACATGAACCAAAGGGAATCCAATCATTATCACTCCCCCCTACTTGCTGAGTATGATCTAGCCCAAGTAAGTGACCAATTTCATGAGTATAAACAACTCCACCTCGAGCAATGCTGTTTCTCTCAGAAACCACTGCTGCTTCTCCTGAGCTTGGAAGTTTATTCATTTTAGCAATTCCAGCAACAGGCCCTTCAATTTCATCTACAAATACTAAAGTCATGATCCCTGAATTTCCATAACGGCTCAATATTTTATCAAAGTCATTGCAACTTGAGTCCCTTGGATCGCAATGTAAAAAGAGAGCATCATCGACAATATCATCTTCACAAGACTCTAGAGAAACTCCTATATATGATTTTTCTTCTTTCTTAAAGTTTGCATTTAATCTATCTATCACTAGTCCTGATTGTGAAGAACACTGTCCGACTTGAGAAGAAGAGCTACTGCCAATAAAAATTAATCTGATCGGCACCTTTTGTTCATCCTCTTGAGCTTTATTAATAAAGATCTTTGCCTCTACCTCTAAACCTGTATCGTCTCTGACTCGATAAGTTAATTCATGTTCATCACTCTCATTAAAATCAGGTAGTGGTGTAAGCTCCACCTTATTATTAGTGACTCTAGCGTTAAGGTTTGGAACCGAATCAACGCTTAACACTTCCAAAGTCCCGCCATCAACTTCAATATCATTGGCCAGTACATCTACTATCGTTTCTGAACTTAAACTTTTAACAACATCATCAAATGCAACAGGAGCATCATTTACTGGTGACACCTCGACTTCAACAACAGTTAAAATAACACTTCCACTACTTTTATGACTCCAGTAAACCTCCACAAGATCTTTCCCAAAAAAGTGTTTATGTGGTCGATAAATAATTTCATCATCCCCAGAGATATCTGCACTTGAGTTATGTCCCTTCACTCTTAAAACATTGTAAAAGTCTGGGATTTGAGATCCGTCCAATAATTCAGCAAGAAGAATTTTTAAATCTTCATCTTCTCCAGATTGTACAAAATACAAAGGAGTTAAAGGACTAGAAATCGATGCTCCATCCTTTACCTGATAGCTACAAGAAATTGTCAAAAAAAAGAAAATTGATATCAGTACTTGCAATGAAGCTCCCTAAAACAACCTAGACTCACGTATAGCTAATATTTTAATCTCATCCAGAAAAATAGAAGCCCAAGCTTTACTCTTATCGGTCATATTTCAGAGACTTAAAGCAGATTATTCCAAAATTTTTAGGTAGTAAGATTGCCCCAAATTAGAGGCAATTTCTGGTATGCGCCAACAGAGCACCTTACATTTCATGACTTTATTTGATTATACTGATCAACTAAATATATGATACTCCAATATTTAAGCTCTTTTTCCAAAAAGGTAAGGCGTATGTTTCGTTCTATTTTCACACTCACTCTTCTTTTACTGAGTCTCAGTTCTCACTCTGGGCAAACCTCTAAGATTTGCGAAGAAAGTAATTATGAAATAGTTAAAAATTCGATGCGCCACTTTCCACAAGAGGTCCAACTCACATCATTCAACTATGACTCCACCCAGGTCATCATGGAGAAATGGAGTAACTACTTACCTAAAACAAAGTCATACATCCCTTGGATGCTTATGAACCACCCAAGGACCGAGGCAAAAGAAGCAGCTCATATTATTCAAAAATACCAAATAAAAAAGTACTTCATGGGCATTAACCCTGAAATCGACCCTGAACTCGATCAATCATTTAATGACTACTTTTTAAAGCAATCAAGATCAAAGCCTATTTACTCAAGCGAATATATCACTTCTATTAATAAGAAGCTCGATTATATAAAGAACCAAAACGATAGCTATAAAGGATTAATGAAAGAATTTGAAAAGTACTCTTTTTGGATCTGCTCAAACTATATATCTTTAAGCTGTAATAGCTCACTCACTCAATCACTCGCACTTTTAAATCCCAAAGAAAATCCTTTTAAAAATGGTGGTTCTTTCAGTCTTATTGAACCTTTAAGAGAGTTCTTAACTGATCCCAAAATAATCGCTCCTTTAAACTACGCCGCAATCCAAATCAAAACGATTCTAGAGAATTCGAGGTCAGGAAAATTCCCAACCTATGATCTTTATAGAGTCATTATAGAATCATTTAAAATGTATGGAATGCCTGTAAAGCAAGCAAGCCATTATACTTGGTTAACATTAGGTGTGTATGGATCTCGAGGGTCTGCCATTAATACTTTTATTGATATTGCACAGCCTGAAAACGAAAAGCTCTTCACTCCTCTTTATTATATTAGTACGGCAATTAACTTGATCGATCATTATATGCTTAAAGCAGCGCTCTTAAGAACTTTCACTCTACCTCCTGGAATGATTACAGGTTGTGATTATGCTAAGCCTTATCACTTTTGGCTAAGTGCTTACCTTGCAAGAGCATTAAGATTGAATGGCTACTCTTGGCGTGTATCTTCGTTATCTCCTCATATCCTTGGAATGATGTATCAATTCAAAGGTGTCTACAGTGATACAGACAAAGCTTTCTTCGAGCATAAGCATTCTCCATCTAATAATGCTGTAAGAGTAAATATAAGCTTTAATGACTTGGGCGCGATGTTTGGATCAAATGTAAAGAGAAGGAACTTTCATAACTCACTACTTTTAAGACAAATGAAGTCAGCTAAGACATTGAACATTCGTAACAAAGAAGCATTTTTAAAAGAAATAAATGGCTCCATGCTTAAAAAATATTATTACTGGGATAGAGTTATTGCTCCCAGCGCAAACTACTTAACGCTCTTTAGTAATTTTTAAAGCATCGATGAAGTAAAATTAAACGGATAAGTCACAACGGCGGCTCCACCTTTTGGACCCGGTGCAAAGTTTAATTTATTCATCACACCTGTGAGGCAACCATGAAGAGAGTTGTCATTAAGTTGAGACTTAGTAACCCTTGAACCCATTGCTCTCCCGCCTGGCCTAATAGTCCAAGTGATACTAACAACTCCTGTTAAGCTAGGATTTCTTAGCATAGATTTCTCATAGCAATAAACAAACTTACCCATATTTTTTTGAATCACTTTTCTAATGAGTGATTGTGAAATATTTCCCTTTACTGCCATTTTTTGAGCACCGAAGTTTTGGGAAAACCCTCCCGAGCCTCCAGCTGCGTGTAGACCTGACACCGAAACTTTACCTTGAACATAATTTAGAGACTTTCCGCCAGCAACCCCATTAATCTCACCATCAGAGACAACGGCTCCACTTGCAATAACTCTAGAACCCTTAGTGTTAATTGCTCCATTAGATGAACCAATAACATTCTTACCAGTAACCTTTGCTAAAAAGTTTTTACCTTTCACATTTTTGGTTCCGGCAAGACCACCGCCTCCACCTGTCGCAAATCCTCTTCCACCCTTAGTTCCAGGAGGGATATTAAAAGAGCCCTTTCCTTTAGCTAGAAAATTCAGAGATGAAGCTACTTTTGCTTTTGTTTGTGCAAGTTTAACTGCTTGGGATCTTCTCGCTGAATTTTTTGCGGCATTTGGATTTCTAGGACCTGTTCCTCCTCGACGAGGTGGTCCTTTTTGAACGACTAATCTTTTCATTTTACGTTTATCATTAACAACTTTAACTCTTCCTTTTTTAGTTCCAGTAGACTTTGGCTTCTGAGATAAAAGCTGTGATTTCTTCTTCACTTTAGGAGGTTGCTTCTTTACAACCTTCTTAGGCTTTGGTGGTGTTGGCTTTGGCTTAGGAGGAACAGGCTTGGGCTTAGGCGGGTCTGGTTTCTTAACTTCGGCCACAACTTTCTTTTCTTTTTTCTCAAGCTTAGTTAAAAGATCTTTCAACCTTTTTTGATCCTCAATTATTGTTTTTTCTTTCTTAGATAAAATCTTTGGCTCTGAGCCCATTTTTGGCATCAAAGAAATACCTATTGCTAATAAGACACTGAGAGCAAGAGAGAGACCAACGTAAGAATACATACCGTGATCAAAATCATAAAGAAAGTCTTCATAGAAATCAAAGAAGATATTAGTTCCATCTTTGTGCTTAATATTAACGTTTCCACCAAGAGTAATTTTTTTAGATTTTTTATCCGCTTCTGTTCGAACGCTGTAGACTTCTACGTCTTTTGTTTTTTGAAAATAATAGTTAATCCCTTTAATATTTATCTTAAAGTGACTTCTATCAGTGATAGAGAATTGCTTATCCAAGAGACGAGCGGAATCATGCTTTCTCTTATACTTCACATTTAATATTTTTTTCTTTTTTAATAGCATAATTTAAAAACTTTGTGATTGTATTTCTTTCTTATAGTTTTTTCTTAATTTAATAAAATCAATGGCCTCTCTTTCACTATTTAATTTCAGCAGCATATTCAGGTTTCGACTCTGTCCCCTAACCTCAATTGGCTTTCCTGCATCAGCAGAAACTCCTGCAAAGCCACTACTTCCTGATCGGTTCCCAGCTGCTCCACTTTGAGCATAAGCTCCAGCAATGAAAAATGTTCCTATAATCAGTACTTTCAAGTTAGTCTTCCTTATTTAAAGAGACAAAATCAATGTAATTTAAGCTAGACTCTGTCGCTTTCTCTATGATCGCATCAATTCTCTTATAGGGAACCATTCGATCTGCTTGTATTGATATTTTTATCTTCTTAGTTTTAGCATTTGGAGAACTTGCAATGACTCTCTCTTTGTCTTTTTTCAAAAGGTCGAGCCTTTCACCTATTTTGGCTAAGATTGCTTCTTTTTCATTCTCAAAATTTGAGTAATCGATAACAGTATCTGTTCCTACTTTAATCTTGTTTTCGCCAATCACCATGACTATACCAAACTCAGTTTTACCAATCTCTCCTTCAACTTGAGGGAGTTCAATAAACTTTGGAATCTCTTTCTCTTCATTTACTTCAGAATAGTTTACTAAGAGAAAGATAAGAATGATCGTCAAAGCATCCATCAACGATGTGATGTTTAGTTTTTCAGGCTCTTTCTTTTCTCTATTAAACTTGCTCATATTATATTTCCTACTTTACACTCAGCTCAGCAATAGCTGGCATAATAACGAGGTTAAATGTGAAGCCGTCTTTTTCCTCTACGCTAATTTCTGCCACATCACGACTTTCTTCAACGAACTCCGGAAGATCTGTTTTGAAAACATCTAAGATGTTCACCATTTTCTCATAAATGACATCCACATGGGTTGTAATCATAACAGTATTTAACTTCGGAAAACGTTTCTTGATTTTCTGTAGGTACTCGAACAAATCAATGGCACCTGCCTTATCAGAACTTCTCTTTAAATCCTTCAGGGTTCTTCCATCACTTTCATCTAAGAACTCTAAGTGTGAAATCTTTGGCTCAATCAAAAGTTTTGCCGTAATTTTTCTTTCCTTATCGGGCTTAATTTCAGTTTGTGCCTGATCAGGATCACTTGCGCCAGGTCTCGAAGTCTCAATTATGCGAAAGTGATAAAACGCAAGGTTTGAAAGCAAAAGTGGAATGATGATAATTAAGAGACTCATGAAAGGAAGAATTGCATCGACCTCTTCTTGTTTTCTCTTTGAAAATTTTCTTTTTTTCATATTACTTCTTTTTATCCAAGTTTTTTAAAGTCTTTAAATTCTTTAAATTGAGTATCAGAATTAACAGTTTCTGAATGTGGCTTATGAACAACAAGATGAGTCATCTCTGAAACAATCTCATCATACTTTTTAAGAATGTTATCTTCTTTTGAGCTTAGAAACGTGTACATCATGATACAAGGAATTGCGACAATCAGACCAAAAGCTGTTGTGTTCATTGCTTGAGAAATACCTGATGCAAGCATCGCCGCTTTATCAGCACCACTTGCAGCTCCAAGAGAAGAGAATGACTTTACTAGCCCCATAATCGTCCCTAGTAGTCCAACAAGAGTCGCCAAGTTACCAATCATATTAATATAAGTTGTTCTTGCTTGAATCCCAGGTAAGACTTTTTGAATTTCAATGTCACTGGCTGATTCAATAACATCTTGAGATTTATTCGCATTATATAAAACCGCAGCAATAACTTTTGCTAATGGGTGAGAAGTTGTTAGACAAGCATTATAGCCCTCTCTTATCCTCCCGTCTTTAACCATTGATCTCACTTTTTGAAAAAACTGATTCTTTACATGGTAATTCATATAGAGAGCAACGAAACGCTCGATACCAAGTGCTGCTGCTGCTACAAACCCTACGAAAATCGCAATCATAAAGGGATCTTCAAAAATAATCTTAACAATATTTCCCATCTTCTGTGCTCCTTAACATCTTTTGGGTTTTCCCCAAAAATAGTTTTACTGTATTATTTTAATCTATATTCTCCATTTTTTATTGACGGAAAATTTTACCAACCTCAGACCCCTTAATATAGGTACGAGAACTCAATCATCATGACTGTTGCCTTTTCAATCTCCTGTAAAACCGCCGGATCGCTCAAGGTTTGAGTCGCCGTTAAGGTTTCGGGGTCAATTGCTACGTATTCAAAGCCATCTCCAGTATTTTTCACATCATAACCTTGCTTATAAAAAGACTCTGTTATTTTGAACTTCTTGCCACTGGCCAAATCAAATGTCTGACTGAGATTTACCCCAAATATAAAGCTATATTCAGAGAGTTTGAAAGGTGTTTTGATATCTGTTTGCTGTCCTGAGCTTACTTCTCTCAAGGCAACGTCGATATTATTGAATCTAATTAGTTCCAATCCAACCATCGGACCAATACTTAAATCCATCACTCCAAACATTTTTCTCATCACTTTAAACTTTGGTGATGAGCGAGCGAGAAAAGTATAGGCACCAGTGGCAAATTCATTACTCGAAAAATATCTTCCTAACGAGGCAGAGAAAACTTCAAAGTCCCAGCTTTTGCTGATGTAATGAAATTGAAACAAGCTAATACTTGGAAGAAATTTTTCTCCCGCTAATCCTATCGGTGAAATTCCGAAACCAAGGTGAAAGTTTGATTCCGGCGCTTTAAATAGAAACTTCTTTAACGCAGGAAAATTCTTAATAATTTTTGGATCCTCTCTGACGTCCCCCGCATTTTGATCAAATCGCTGAGTATTTGCCAGTCCTTCATTTGAAAAAGAGTATTGTTGAAAAAGAAAAATATAAAAAATGAATAATATTTTTTTCATTAGATACAACTCTCTTTTAGTCCACCAGCTGAACTACCAATGCTTAAATAATACTTTGATTCACTAAGAAGATTCATTTTCTTAGTACTACAACCAATTAACGTATTTAAAGTTCCCTTATCTCCTCCAAGTGAAAGTCCATAAGTGGCAGCAGCTGAAGAGTACGCGTAGTTACCTTGCTTATAATATTTAGTTGCAATATCTGTAAGATCCGCAGCATCAAAGTTTGCAAAAAGATTCTTTTTAATATCAGCAAATCGATTTAAAGAGGCTGAGGCAACTCCCCTAGTACTTCTTGCAGATGCCCATTGTGACAATCTTTTAATCCCAGCACTTTTCCTACCTAAACAATATTTATCAGCGGGTGTAACGACGTTTCCTTGCTTGATAATTTCGGCACACCTTTGGTAATAACTATTTCCATTTTGAATACTTTCATTTGCTTTCGCTAAAAGATCCGCTTTAAGAGATGGGTTCTTTTGTGCAACCTTCTTTAAGTATTGTCCAAAAGCTTGGTAAAGCTGTGCTTGTTTGATTGAAGTGACAATATCAATATGAACATCTTCACTACCTTCAAGGTTTGTATATGCTTGTGTGAGCTGTGAGAATTGCCCTGCATACTTCTCAATTGACCCAAGACTTGGTTTCGCTCTTCTTAAACCAGAAAGGAACCTTCCAGATGGTGCATCTGCTTTCTCTAATTTCTTCCATCTGCAAACTGCTGCCTGAGGCTGAGAAGAACAAACCCTGGATATGAGGGTTCTAGAGTAGGCCCTTAGATTTGGCGCCCTAGACTGAGCTTTGTAAACTCCTAAAGCAATTTGAGAAGAGTTTGAGAATGAAGGAATTAATTTTGCGATACTAGGTGAAACCCTCACTGGAGATTCTAAAATACTTAAGACTTGTCCCTCTATCTGTGAATTATACTCTCTTGGAATATTCTTCATTAGATTTTTTTGAGCACCTAGAATTCCGAGCTTGTTTCCATCTTTCATTGCAATTGCAATAGTCATTGCTTGGTTGAAAGCATCTTGTTTTGCTTCCCTTGGGGCCCTAGAGTTTACAACATCTAAGTATGTCTTAAAAGCTTGATCAAAGTTAGTCATTTTAACATTCTCTTGCGCCATTGAAGAAATAATCTCAGATTTCTTAACCGGATCTCTTTCCTTACTGGCCATGATTCTTGCCGTAGTCATGAATGTTTGAAAGTCTTTTTCTTGCTTACTTGCTTCAAGTGCTTTTTTCAAAGCAATATTTCTCAGGTCAGCGTCTAGGTTACCAAGTTGATTTAAATACCCTTTAGCAGTAGAACCTCCTGCAAAAGCATTCGAAGACTGTACGCTTTTTTGAAGTTTTTTTAACTTAGCTTGTTCTTGAATCGCAGCGACTCTTTTATTTAACGAAGAGTTTGGAATTTTCAGAGCTAATATTTTATCAGACCAACGAACAATTCCTTTAAAATCTGACTTAACGTTAAAGTAATCAAGTATTAAGTTTGCTGCATCTTCTGTATATTTTGATTTTGGGAATTTCTTCATAAAACCCATTAATTCTCCCAAAGCCGTACTGTAAAAACCTTGGTCATACTTTGCTTTTGCCAAAGAAAAATTTGTTTTAGGATCCTTTGCTTTACTTTTATCAAAGCGTTTATAAAGGCTTAAACTTTCAATCAATAGTCCATTGACTCTTCTAACCTCATAAAAAGAATACTCTTTATCTTTTTGTAAACAATAGATAGAGTTCTTAATAGCATCACTTTTAAAGTTTGTTTTACCAAACTCTCCTTTAAAAACCCTCAAGTAAAAGTCACCACAACTCAGATAATCTTCAAGACGAAAGAAAGCATCACCTGTGTTCATCGCCAGCTTTACTGCATGTTTATTTTTTGGAAAAGTTGCAAGATAGAGATTATAGAATTCAATCCCTTTTTCTAGGTAGTATTTTTTCTTCTGTCCTTTTACAACCTTCCCTTTTTCATGAGATCTTGTTCCTAAATCTCTCAGTTGTTTCTCAAAAAAATCATAAGTGCTTTTCTTTACCTTCATTTTAAGTCTAAAAAAGTTATTAAACTGTAAGTACCTTTTAATAACATAAGCAATCTCTTGAGTTGGGATATCCACTCTTTTATCTAGAGGGATCATCAACAGAACTTCTTTGTAAATATTGAGGACCTTCTCTGGAGATGAATTACGTTCACTTAAAACTCTTAATAAAGAGACGGCATAATTGTATTTTTTTTGATGTATATATCTATAAGAAAGCTTCTCAATAGTTTCTTGAAATAAACCTTCGCTCGGAGAAATACGAGAGTAGAACTCTACAGGCTTTGGACTCTTCTTAAAGACTTCAGTGAAGGCGCGAACAGAGTCGATCAAGGCTTCTCTTTTAAGACTTGATTTAACACTCTTGCTGGCAATTGAAATTTCTTTCTCATTATCGTCATTTTTAAGTTCTGGATCCAGCGCAACTTGTTCAAAAAGACTTAACGCATTCTTATGCCTTCCCTCTGCTAATTCAATAAGCCCCATCTTATACTTTGCCAGATTTCTTTCATAAGGATATTTAGTTTTGCTGACAGGTATCAGACTTTTCATTGCATCATCAAATACACCATTATCAAATTGATACTGTCCTAATAGCAAACGACCTTTAACACTTTCCTTTGTCCCTGGGTGTTTCTTAATAAGCTCACCAACTTTCATCATAAACTTAGCTCTCTCATCAATAGATTTTAATGCTAAAGATAAAGAGTAATAAGTTCTCGCTCTTCCGTTGAATTTTGGGAACTCCGCAAGTATTTTTTCATAGACGCTTATAGCTTCTTTTGTTGTTTGAACGACCCCTTCAAACTTTTTCTCAGCCTCTTTTCCATCTCCCTTGTCACCTTTTAATGTTTCCATTTTAAGGTAGTACATGACATTAGCTTTTTGAGTTAAGTAATCACCTAGTTCCATGTACAGATTTGCTAAGAAAGGAGCTGCTTGATTTTCAGTTATTTGCTTTCGGATAAGATCAATTGACTTATTTGACTTTGAATACATTTCACGTAATTTTCGATTAAACTCTCTCTCATCTTCTACCTGAGTAAATGATAGTGAAGAGAAAAGGAAAACGAGAATAATAGTTAAGAATCGCATTTATTTACCACCTCTCCAAAGTACTTTAATCTTTCATCTCTCCAGAAATTGCCTAACTGACGCCAAGTAAAGATGAAGCCTTGACTCTCATAATCAAGAACCTCTATTAAAGATTTCTTTTTTTCTTCTTTAGGTAAAAAGACAGTAAGAGGATTGTACTTTTCTCTCGCTGTAGAGTAACCCAGAAATTTAATTGATTCATAAAGCATAGTAAGTTCTTGAGCTGCTTTATTTAACGCTTTTTCTTTATAAAACTTTGAATAGTTTTGTAACATGCGAATCTCACTTCGATAAAGATAGTTTGCCAAGCCTCTAAACTTTGAAGGCAATGTTTTAATCTTACGATATTCTTTAAAGACTCTCTCTAACGCATTTTGAGATTTTTTATATTCAGGGTGTGTATTCTTTGCAAGTTCTTTAAGTTTTCTCAACTTCCCAAGACTCTTACCATTGATAATCCCATTAATAGAACGATTAAACTCTTTCTTGAAGCTTCTTTGCAAAAGACCAATGTTTTGAATCGCACAATTTTCTAAATATACGGATGCTCTAAGAATATACTTTTCAAATGAGGGGTAGTTTCGAGCAGTGTATGATTCTAAATTATAAAGTGTTCCAGTAAGCTCATCATATCTTTTGAGGTAAAATAAATTCCAGGCTCGCTCGACAAAATCGCTAGGAGTTAATGGATTTACTTTAAGTAGGAAGTCATCATAAAAAGATAAGGATTTATCATACTCTTTTCTTTCGAAATGAATTCTGGCCTTAGTTCTTACAACCTTCTTTGCAAAAGTGAAATCTTTATCGCTCAACTCACCTTTCAAAATTTCGTCTAAAACCCCAAGGCTTTCAACAAGTTGGCCTTTTCGATACAAAGCAATAGCTTGATAGAATTGATATTTGCGAAAGTTATCTTTATCTATTCGTTGAAAATAGTCATCAGACCATTTTTTCATACTTTTCACTTTATTTACAATTCCTTTGTAGAAGTTGTAACTTTGAGAAAAGTGATCTTTATCTGTAATATCCAAGTTTCCGTAAAAGAAAGAATCTAAAAGACTGTGCGGGTAACCAATATCAATCATTCTCACAAGGTACTGAAAAGCCTTTTCTTTTGTTTTTAAATCTTCAAAGAAAAGAAGCATTCTAAAAGATGCTGCCATGGCACCATAGTAAAAACCTTCATCATACAAATGATCTACTAGGTTTTGCCATTTCTCTGGAGAGCTTGCAATTGAGGGAACTTCCCCCACCCACTTCGCTTTTGCATCTTGCCCATAGCTAAGCAATGAAGAAAACATAAATGTGATTAAAAGAATCAGTTTCACTTAAAATCTCCAAGCCAGCTTGGCCTTAAAGGCACCAAAGTCCATAAATGTTCCAGTCCCTCTTTGGAAAGTAATGTAATCAATGAACTCAATTTTCCATGACATCTTTTCACTAATACTAAAATCAAGCTCAAAGCCGATGTTCGCCGAAATATAGTTTGTTTGGCTGGTTCCAATAGTCCCTACACCAACTTTGAATTCACTTCTATTTAGTTTGATGTATTTATCGAAGAAAATATTTTTCCCATAACTCAAGACATACTTTAAATTAGAAGAAATAATGTAATTAGTTTCCTCGAGCGCTCCATCAGGCTGTTGACTAGCACCTGCCAATGCAGCAACTAAACCTTTATCAATAGGCATAACGTAATCTGCATTTAGAACTTCCCATCCCCATTTCTTATTAAAATACCGTGAGAATCCAAGAGTAAGTCCTGCGCCAAACCGATAAGGATTAAACGGAAGAAAATTAAACCCAATAGAAAATTCATTCTTCTTTAAAGCTGGATACTGATCTACTGCTTTAATAAAGATTCCATCCAAGTCCTCATACTTTTGATCAGCGTACGTATTTCCAACAAACAAAAGTAAAAATATTAATAACTTCATCATCCACCACTTGCTTAAATAAAATTTACCCATTGTTATTATAACAAAGAAACAGTTTCCATTCTTTACTGCAAGTTTTGCTATGTATAAAATAGGATATGGGAAAAAAAATCGTGCAACTTAGCGTTTTAGTCGGTCTTTTGTTAGGAGTTGTTCTTCTCAAGACTCAGCTCAAAGATTATGAAGAAATACCCTTCTTTAAAATCTACTCTTATAAATCCAATTAATTAAGCATAAGGAGTAAATTCATTAACGATGAGGTTTCTTGACACTTCAATCATTGAATCTATATCGGTGAAGTCCTTTGGATCAAGGGCCTTGATAAAGGTCACGGTCGCTTCAACCCTCTTTTGTTTTAAGAGGCTCAGAAAGTGTGGAGCAAAATCCATATCCCCATACCAACAGACCATATCGCGGTTTGAAGCATCAATCTTTTGCCCATTAGCCTTATTGTAGCGAATGCAAGCGACTAAGACAGTCTTTCCTAATTTATAAGCCGGGATATACATTGGTTTTTTAAAACTTAAAATTTCTGCCCCATTAGTTGAAGTTGCTTCTGGAAATAGGGAGATATTGAGTTTTGAGTCTAAAGACTTTTCAATATCTTTGAGCTCTCCCTCTCGAGTCGTCAAAAGCCTCTTATCCCTTCTTCTTTCGACAAAAACACAGCCGGCAAGTTGTAAAACTAAGCCAAGTCCAAAAGTATGTTTCATCTCAACTGATGTGATATACCCTAAATTCACTTTCTGAGAGTAGGAAAAAATATCAAGATAAGAAAGGTGATTACTCACAAGTAAAAAATTCTCTGCTTTTGAAACTAACTCTTCATTTTCGTAAGAAACTTTAATCCCAATAATTTGGTTAAATAAGAAAGTATTCAAGCTCACGATTTTTGTCAGAATTCGTCTCGTCTTGTATGGCTTGATTTTATAAATTGGAAAGATAAAAATACATGGGATAAAGAAAAAAATAAAAAGAGAACTAAAGCAAAGAAGAAGTTTAATGAATGCTCTAATATTCAATTACAACTTCCCACTTTTTCTCATGAAAATATAACCGCCAATGCCTACAAGGCCTAGCAAGTAGAGCCAAACATCATCCCCTCCGGCTCCCCCTCCGGAGGTTTTTTTTCCTGAACCTGGAGCATCAATATTTAAATCTACATCGTCTCTGTTTGAGCCAATCTCAAGTTCTTCAACAATACTTTTAGATCGACTTCTTTTCTTTAAACGAGGAAAGTCAGAGCGCTTATTGAAAACTCTTAAAGAAGAGATTACTTTCTCAAAGATATCTTTGTACCGAGAGTAGTAACTTTTCTGAACGGAGAAAGTGAGAAGAATTCCCATATCTGACTTCACTGTTCCTAAGTAACGAGTATAGTAACCAGCGATTTCACTTTGATAATGTAAAGAGTCTACATAGTTTTGACCGTTGATTTTTTTTAAACGAGTGTATTTAACCTCCGAAACTCGATTCGAGCCGTCAGAAAGTTTTAAAACTTTATTTTTTTTGAGGTAAGCAGAATATGTACTCAATGAGTCTGTATCAGATCTAATCTTTGCAGCAAAGATAATAAGTGCTTCTCTTTTTCTTTCTTCATCTTCGTGCTGGCAAACCCACTCTGTCTTAAGCATCTCACATTCCCACCCAGGTGGTTTTTGGAAACTCAAAAAATGATTACTAAAAACTTCACAAAAAGATGAACTAGAAATACTAAGTAAGATCACAACTAGTAATTTTTTTCTTGTCTTCATACTGCTCCACAACATGTTCATAACTATGACTTTTAAATTCTTTTAAGCTTCGCTCTTCCTTCCATGTTTTTTCACTTTGTTCAAATAAGCTTAAGCCTTGAACTTGAATACTAAATGGAAACGTAAACTCAGACATGATTTCACTTCTTGCCTTTGTTGCCTCAAACTCATTATAAAACTTTCCTAACAAAAGGTAAGGTGTTTTCGATTCTTTTTCCTTTATGCTTCTAATCATCCTTCCTTTCAAACCTTTTAAAGACTCTATACAGTAAATAAAATCTTGAGAAAACTGAGGTTGGAGGTAAAGTAAAAACTTTTTCTTTGTTTTAAATATTTCCAAGGAACTAAAGTTAATAAAGTGTGATTCAGAACCATCTATAAAGAAAGAGTTGACCTCTTCTTCCATTTCTTCGATCAGATCATTTTTGTTGCGATTTTTCTCTAAAATTTCGAAAGGGGCAAACAATGGTAGGTTTAAGCACTCAGCGGAACTTAAATGAAGCCCGTACCTCTGTTTAATATTACGGCATTTACTACAAAACAATGATGAAGGATCAAACCTAGCACCAATCAGAAACTTATTCATTGATCTACCCCTTTCTCTGCAGGTTGGAGTTAAGATCATTCTACACTATTTTGTAGTATTTTGCTTTATCTTTAAGTGATTCTTGGATCCTAAGTAACTGATTATATTTCTCAACTCTATCTGTTCGGCTAGCAGAGCCTGTCTTTATGTGCCCACTTGAGGTTGCAACTGCGAGATCAGAAATAAAAGAATCAGCGGTCTCCCCTGAACGATGACTAATAACAGCTTTCATTTTATGAGAAAAAGCTAAGTCCAAAGCATCAAAAGTTTCAGACAACGTACCAATTTGGTTAACTTTAACGAGAATTGAGTTTGCTTGTTTTTTTTCTATTCCCTCCTGAAGAATCTTCTTATTAGTTACAAATAAGTCATCTCCAATTATTAAAGTATCATTTCCAAGCCTCTCGTTTAATTTAGTCCAACCTTCTTTATCATGTTCAGAGAGACCATCTTCTATTGAGTGAATGGGATATTTTCGTCTCAGTCCTTCAAGGTAAGAAATCATCTCATCACTATCTTTTTGAGAGCCATCAGAGAAACGGTAGGCTCCGTCTTTAAAAAATTCACTTGCCGCGACATCTAAAGCAAGAGAAATATCTTTACCAGGCTTATAATCGGCTCTTTCAATTGCACTTAAAATGAAGTCTAAGGCTTCTTCATGGCTTTTAAGGTTTGGAGCAAATCCTCCCTCATCTCCAACATTAGTCGAATACCCTTTTTCATTTAGGACCTTTTTTAAATGATGAAATATTTCGACTCCTGCACGTAAGTTTCGCTTAAAGTCTCCACTAAGGTGAGGAATTATCATAAACTCCTGAATATCAAGAGCATTGGAAGCATGCTCTCCACCATTGATAATATTCATCATTGGTGCTGGCAAGGTATAATCATTTAAGAATGTAGGGCATTTTAAATCTTCTCTTAAGTACTCATAAAGTGGCTTCTTTTTTTCAATCGACGCGCACTTTGCAACAGCTAAACTCACGGCCAACATGGCATTAGCTCCGAGTTTTTCTTTATTCTCAGTACCATCCATTTTAAGCATAATATTATCAATCTCTCTTTGCTTGAAAACACTCTTTCCAATTAAAGCTGGAGTAATGAGTTCATCAATATTTTGAATCGCTTTATAAACAGACTTCCCGAGAAAGATATCTTTATCATTATCTCTTAATTCTAAGGCTTCCCTTGTTCCTGTTGAAGCACCTGAGGGAACTGCTGCTCGCCCAAATGATCCACTTTCTAAAAAAACATCTGCTTCTATAGTAGGGTTTCCTCTTGAGTCTAAAATTTGTCGTGTCACAATCTTTTTTATTTCGCTCATAATCAAGCTCCTTCAATTAATTTTGATAATGTACTCTTATTGATTAAACTTTATGCAGCGAGATTTTTCAATTGTTTCTTTGCCCATGCCGGCATTTCAAACTTTGAAGATGGAAATGGAAGCTTATTAACCTTGATTTCATGAAAGAAAGTTGGAAGGTAATGACAAGCTATTAACTCGCCTATAAGTTCACCTGAGTCGAGCTTGTCTTTTTGTACCCATTTAAAAATATTTCGGACTTTAAACTCTCCATTATCTTTCAGTCCAAGAACTTCAGAGATATGACTCACCCTTCTTTTCCCATCAGAAAAACGTTTCGTTTGGACAACAACTTGAACTGCATTTGAAATCATAAGTTTTAAAGAATGATGAGGAATTGCTGTTCCACTCATGAGACAAAGTGTTTCTAACCTCAAAAGAGATTCTGAAGGATTATTAGCATGAACGGTGCCCATACTTCCATCGTGCCCTGTATTCATTGCATTGATCAAATCAAGAGCTTCTCCGGATCTCACTTCTCCTACAATAATACGATCAGGTCTCAAGCGCATTGCGGAGTGGAGCAAGTCTTTAATCTCTACTCCCTTAGTATTCTCAATAACATCGGCTTTCCTTGTAACAAGATGAACTAAATGCTTCTCTTCTAGCTTTAATTCTTTCGTATCTTCAATAAGTAAAATTCTCTCATTTCCACTAACTCTTGAAGCCAAAACATTTAGCAATGTTGTTTTACCTGAACCTGTTCCCCCAGAAACAATTAAGTTCTTACCAAGGAAAATACAAATATCTAGAAACCTTGCTCCGTCTTTAGATATCGCTCCCCAATCAATTAAGTCTTTAAGAACAATTTTTTCTTCGAAGAACTTTCTAATTGATACTGTCGTTCCATTTTGACTAATAGGACTAATAACGGCCGCAATCCTTGAACCATCTGGCAAGTGGGCATCAAGTCTTGGGTTATCCTTATCAAATGTTTTCCCTACGGCCTGAGCGATTGCTCTCATAGCAGACATTAAATTATCATCAGTCGCAAACTGATTGTCTGTTTTGACAATTTTCCCTGACTTCTCAACATAGATATCATGTGGACCATTAATCATAATCTCACTAATAGAATTATCATCTAAAAGGTCTTTGATCGGTCCTAAAAAGTTCGCAATTGCGTCCGTAAATACACTCATCTTAAATATCTATCGCGAATTTAAGAGTAAAACTTTAATAATTGCTTTAATCATCCGATATAACATTATGAAGTTTTTCTTTTTTTTCAGTATTTTCTCTCTATCTGCTTTTAGTGACCCTACTTGTGGAGAAAAGCACCTTACCCCATACAAGCTTTCCCCTATTGGAAGAGTTTTTAAATCAGTTAATATTTCTAAAAAGCTCACAGACAATCAAGTTCTTACTTGGAGTGTTAAGTATTCGGGTTTTAATCAAGAGCAAATTTCACTTCAATCTATTATACAAGATGGTGTCGTCAAAATATCTGTTCCCTTTCATATTAATCAAGAGTCATACTTTCTAGAACTTGCTTATAAAACAAACTTTAACGTAGCCTCTGAAAACTTTGCTTATATCAGAAATTATCGTGTTCTTGATAAATTTGGAAAAACAAAAATACTTTCAAATACCCTTTTTGGAAAAGAGCTAAATTATGTTTTCACAAAAGTAGAGGCTTCCCTCCATGAACTAACAGAGGCAAGAGAAGTCACTATTGAAACTGTAACTGGTGGTCACATTAGATTTCCAGCGATGCTCAATCAAGAAATTCTAGAAGAGTATAAAAGTTTTATGAAAAGGTTTCTTTATACCGCTGATTTTCAACCAGTTCGAGGTACATTTAATACTTTGAGTGCAATGCTTGGAGGTCCGAGAAAGTCAGGACTTCCTGATCAGTCCGAACTCGTCAAAATTCAGTCATACAGAGATTACCTTATAAAAAGTCTGGTTCTTAATAAAAGAAACATTATCAAATCTTTTGCTGATAGAACTGCCAGCATACTCTTATCTATAGGAGTAGCAACAGGTTTAGGGGTAGTCTATATTGACTATATCAGAGGTATACTTTTTGAAGAACAAAAAGGGCAACGTCAAGAAGACTTACCCTCTATATACGACCTTAAAAATGACATGATGAAATTGCTAAAAAAAGAAATCGAATCAAAGGATTCCCTTAATGTTATTGCTAAGCAAACGAACGTATTGGAACAAGAAGCAAAGCAAATTCTGATCAATGTTCCTATTAAAATAAAAACAATATCTGGAGACTCGTTAAACTACCTGATTATTCCAGACTCTACATCAAGAAGTGGCTTAACTATTATCCAGAAAGATTCAATTCAATAATTTAGAATTTCAAGAACCTTTTCTTTTATTTTTTGTGCATTAGGTAGAACTGCTTTCTCTAAGATTCGATTAAACCCGACTGGAGTAAACTCAGAGCCTACTCTGTGAACAGGTGCATCTAGGTACTCAAAGCATTGTTCATTAATCTTGGCCACAATTTCTCCTCCAAAACCAGAGAATACTTTATCTTCATGAACAACCAGTGCACGATTACATTTTTTGACAGACTCCATAATTGCTTCATCATCTAAAGGGCTTAGGGAGCGCAGGTCTAAAACCTCTATACTATAATCTCCCTCTAGTTCTTTAGCTACTTGTAAACAATGATGAACAGTATTTCCGTAAGTAATCAAAGTAAGGTCTTTTCCCTCTTTTCTCACTCTGGCTTTTCCAAATGGAACTTCAAAGTCTTCAGGGACAACACTCATCGCTTCTTTTGAATTATAAAGAGCCTTGGGTTCCAAAAACACTGTCGTTCCCCTAGAGCGCATCGAACTACGCAGTAGCCCTGCTGCATCATCTGCAAAAGCTGGAACAACTACTCTAATACCAGGTAATGTTGTGAGTGTTCCTTCAATATTTTGAGAGTGATAGAGCCCACCGCCGATGTAACCTCCTGACGCAATTCTCACTGTTACATTTGGAGAAAATGCTCCATTACTTCTCCAGTAATCATGAGATGTTTCTACCATCTGCTCCATGGCTGGCCAGAAGTAATCAGCAAACTCAGCTCCTTCTACAACAACTCGAATCTTATCATTAAAACGACTGACCCCATTTGCTGTTCCTAAAATAAAGTCTTCAGCAATAGGACCATTAAAAACTCTCTCTTTTCCAAACTCTTTTTGCATTCCTTTAGAGACATTGAAAATACCTCCCTTGTCTTTGTTGGCCATATCCTGCCCCCAAATAAAAGTATCCTCATTATGCCTAAACTCTTCTTTTAAAGTTTGATTAAGAGCATCTATAAATTTAATTTCTTGTGCTTCTTCTTCATGAGTTCCATCGGGAAAAACTTTACACTCATGTGCCTGCGGAAGAACAAAGTCAAATATTGAATCCGCTTCAGGGTGAGGAGCTGCAACTCCCTCTTTATGGGCCTTCATTAATTGTTCTTTACACTCAACATCAATTTTTTCGAGCTCTGCTTTGGTTACAATTTTATTGTCTAGTAATTGTTTTTTAAAAGCAGGAATCGGATCTTGAGCTAGAGCTTCATTTCTTTCTTTCTCATCTCTATAAAGTTCATGTTTATCAGAATTCGAATGACTCCCTATTCTCACACACATTGCGTGTACAATAACTGGTTCTGACTTTTTTAAAGCATGATCCTTCGCCGTCTTCATTGCATTCATTGAATCAATAATATCTTTTCCATCACAATGAATAATTTTTAGATTTTTAAAACCTGAGAAGTTATCTGCATATTTCTCATTTGCGGTTTGATCTGCTTTAGGAACCGAAATTCCATAGCCATTATCTTGGAGAACAAAAATCACAGGAAGCTTTTCTTTGCTTGCTCCATTGATCGCTTCATAGCAATAACCTTCCGATACTGAAGATTCACCCTGAGAAGAAATTGAAACACCTTTGTGTTTATAATATTTCATAGCACGGGCAACACCCACTGCATGAAGAGTGTGGTTTCCTGTACAAGAAGAAACGTTATGGATATTCCATTCAGGCTTCGCGAAGTGATTCGACATATGCCTTCCACCGCTTGCAAGGTCATCTTTTTTAGAGAGCCCATTTAAAATAAGCTCAGTAGCAGTCATTCCTGCCGAAAGCGCACTTAACATATCCCTATAGTATGGAAAAAAATGATCTGTTTTTTTATCAAATGCCTGCCCGATTGCTAATTGAATTCCATCATGGCCGGCATAAGGTGCATGATAAGACCAACCGAGGGCCTGCTTCAGATAGTTTGGTGCACGATTATCAATCATTCGCCCTAAGCTCAGTAGTTCGTACCAGCGCAAAGCTTCTTTTTTCTTTAGTTTATCTAGTGAGTAGTGTTTAACCGGCTGGAGGTACGCTGATTCATTTACTGTGTTTACGGTGCGCTTCGTCATAATCTTACTCCTCATATTCTCAATGAAAATTCTCGTTTGAAGTGTTAGAGTATAGCAAAAATATTGATTTGAGGAGTCTCCCATGCACAATAAGGCCCAAGATTTTATGAATGACCCTAGAATTACTCAGGCAAAGAGTCTGATTAATGAGGCACTGGTCGAACACCAAAAGGAAGTAGGTTCCCTTAAACATGTTGAATCTGAGCAGTACCAAAAGCTCATTCAAAAACTTTCAAAAAATAGAGGCGGCAAGCTCTTTTATGATTATATTGGTTCTGGTTTTGGATCAGGTCCTTTTGTAGAACTCGCTGATGGAAGTACGAAATATGACTTTATTACAGGAATAGGAGTTCATTACTTTGGACATTCTCACCCGGGCTTAGTTAATGCCCTGATTGATGGTGCCTTGAGCAACACTGTCATGCAAGGAAACCTCCAACAAAATGTTGATAGTGAAAAACTTATTGAATTACTACTTAATGAATCAACGAAATATGGTGCCGAGCTCTCTCACGTAGTTCTTACTTCCAGCGGAGTGATGGCAAATGAGAATGCTCTAAAGATGGCCTTTCAAAAAAGAGCTCCTGCTAACAGAGTATTTGCTTTTACAAAGGCATTTCATGGGCGAACTATTGCAGTTGCAGGCGTAACAGATAAACCTGTTTATAGAGATGGGCTTCCAGAGTCTTTCGCAGTGGACTATCTTCCGTTTTATGATGAAAAAAACCATCAAGAATCTATTGATCAATGTGTATTAACTTTAAAATCTTACTTAAAAAGATACCCTGGAAAACATGCTGCTATAATGGCGGAAGTAATCCAAGGAGAAGCTGGTTCTTGGCCAGGGCATAAAGATTTCTTTAGTGCTATTTTTGAAATTCTCAAAAAAGAAAATGTTTCAATTATAATTGATGAGGTTCAAAGTTTCGGAAGAACAGATAAGCTCTTTGCTTTTCAGTACTTTGAACTAGATAAATATGTTGATTTCGTTAATATCGGAAAAATGAGTCAAGTTTGCGCCACTATTTACAAAGAAGACCATAAACCAAGGCCCGGTCTTATTAGCCAAACATTTACATCATCATCAACAGCTATTAACGCAAGTTACTACATTATAAACTCAATGATCGAAGGCAATTACCTTGGAGAAAATGGGAAGATAAATAAGATACACCAATATTTTGCTCAAAAGCTTGATGCTCTAAACAAAGAGCTCCCTGAACTTATCGAAGGACCTTGGGGAATAGGGGCAATGGTTGCAACAACTCTTTTTAAAGGGGACCCTCAAAAGTCCAAAGAGTTTACCTTCAAACTTTTTAATAATGGTGTCTTAAGTTTTATCGCAGGTTCTGCGCCGACAAGAGTTCGCTTCCTTATTCCTATGGGAGCAATTGAAACACATCATATTGATGAAGTCTGCGAAATCATTAAGAAAACCTTATTAGAGATAAAATAAATGCTTATTATTAGACCAATTAATATTGATGACCTTGATCACTTAATGGAGCTCTTGCGAGGCTCTGCTCATGGCTTAACCTCATTACCTTTAGACAGAGAAGTTTTAGAGAGAAGAATCAGGCACTCCGAAGGTAGTTTCAATCATAATTATCTCTACCAACCTGGTGGAGAGCTTTATTTATTTGTCATGGAAGATACTGAAGCCAAAAAAATTGTTGGCGTTAGTGGTATCATGTCTAAAATTGGCGGGTTTGAACCTTTTTACTTCTACCGCCTTGAAAAACAAACAAAACACTCTACTTTACTTGATGTCGACAGTGAGGTCACTGCGATGCATGTGCATAAAGTTTATAATGGTCCTGCTGAAATTTGTTCACTTTACTTAGGCAAAGATTTTAGAAACTCTCAAAACGGTCGCTTTCTTTCACTTTCAAGATTTCTTTATATGGCCAATAATATCAATCTCTTTGAAACAAAAGTTATTGCTGAGATGAGAGGCCAAGTTGAGGACAATGGTTACTCTCCCTTTTGGGAAAGCGTTGGAAAAAAGTTTTTTAAAATTTCTTTCCTTGAAGCCGATTTTCTTACAATGAAAAATAAAGTTTTCATTGAAGAACTTCTTCCGACATACCCTATTATTTTAGAACTTCTTCCTGAAGAGGCTCAAAGCGTTGTAGGAAAAGTCCACAAAAACACAGAACCCGCACTGCATATCTTAAAGAAAGAAGGTTTTAATATCTCTAATCTTGTGGGGATTTTTGAGCCTGGCCCAGTTATTAGCGCAGAAGTTTCTAATATCCGGACAGTAAAGGACAGTCAGTGTCTTCAAGTCACTCACATAAAAAAATTGGAAAACACGAACGATCAAGATATAAAGATTATTTCCAATTTATCAAAAAATGACTTCAGGGCCGCTTTATCACAAGTGATTGTAGAACAAGAAGCGGTCACGATAGATACTCAAGTCGCAGATCAACTTCAAGTAAGTATTGGGGATACTATTCGCTGTGTTAACTTAAGACCTTCCTAAAGCTAGCGCGTTTAAGCTTGAGCACCTTCTCCTGGTAATGATGGACTCTTTTCATTCATTAGTGGTGCCTTCTCTAATGGGGCACTTAATTCTTCAAGTTCACTTACACTTTTTCCAAAGTACTTAGTTAAAGAAACTAAAGTTTGCAGAGAGTTCACTATTTTTTCCTCAGTCGAATGATGACTTTTTTCTATTAGCTCGATTGAGTTTCTAAAGTCTTGAGATGAGAATTTTAAAACTTCCGAATTTTTTAACTTATTAAAGTTAACATTTAGACCCTGCATCTCTCCTAAGAGAACCTCAAGCTTTGAAAAGAAGATTTCAAAACTCTTGCCTTCTCCTTTCAAATGACTCTTAAGCTGAGAGAACTCTTTTTTCAGCTTAGAAAGTTCAGGAATTAACCAAGAGTCACAACTTTGTGCAACATACTCAATCTTTTGGTAAGAGCTAATTTTATCTTTTGCGTAACCATGCCCTTCAATACATAAATCTAACAATTCTTTATTTAACTCCGAAGCAATTTTTTGCCCCTCCATTAAGTTAATTAACTGAGTTTTCATATTGGTAAACTCTTGAGGTGCATTTTGATAAAAATCTTTAAGCTCTTTTGTAAAATCATGAACTTCAAAAAGAGTATTTTTTGAATTCTCACTTTCTTTTTTTAATTCAGTCATATTCGTTTCAATTAACTGAGCTTTCTTAGCGTGGTAATCTACAAAATCTAAAAGCCTTTCATAAACATCATTGATTCCAGGTATATCAAACTCATTAGAAAGTTCTTCTATTTCAAGATTTCCGTCTTCTAAGTTTTCAATAATTGCCGTCATTGAGGAAAGTACATGTTCAACTTGAAGATTAATTGCATCTTGAACTGGAGTAAGCGTATTAAAGTAAACCATCATAAATTCTTCAGCATGATAAGTGATCGGATTCACATAAATTTCATAAAGATCATTAGAGTCTTGGCACTTAAGTTTAAATTTATATATGCCTGATTGCTTAGAGTTAAAGCTATCAGAGACAGGGTCCGCTCCATTAAAATCAAATAAAGTATTAATTTCATCCCATGACTTTAATCTTCCCTTAATATCTTCTTGAGAAACCTTTAAACTTTCTACGAGAGGATTATTCGCCCAACGAACCATTAAGTTTTGATCTAAAAGTAAAGCAGGAAACGGAAGTGTATCTTGGAAAATTTGTCCAAAGCTCATTCTTTTATTCAAATACCCCGTCAAGGTTAAGAGCGCCGTTTGAAACTGAGGGTTTGCATTTTTCAACCAATCTTTATCACCCTTAACAACGACCTTGTCTATTAGCTGCAGTGAATCTTTTTCAAAGGATGTTTTTAAAAATGCAGATGTTTTCTTTGAAAGGTAAAAGAAAGCCAATAAACATAATGAAGCAATAAGCGAAAGTAATGTAATGTCTGTTAAATCTAAAAACTTAAACTGATTCATGGCCTCAGGGTTAACCTTGTCTTGCCCCCATTTCGTCTGCCAATTATTCATTAATAAAGAAAGTTTCTTAAAGTTTGCTTTTGCACTCACAAATTTATTTTCAAATAAAACTCTTTTATTTGTGATAGCAATCAAAGAGTTTATTCTTTTTAATATCTGCGCTTTCCTGTCATCTCTTAAGCTTGATTTTCTAACAACAAGCGACATTGAGTTCAAGTCTTTTAAATTTGAATTTAAAATTTCAACAAAATTGTCATTTAAGTTATATTTCTGAGAACTTCTAAAATTTATTCTTCGAGATATAATAGAAAGATTTTTCCACTTATTTGAAATTGAAAAGCGCATAAATCCGGCAATACTTCCTTGGTAAGACTTCCAAGAAGCAACATTAGAAATATTGAGATTTTTTATTTGAGAATCTAAGTCTTTAGACGCTGTCTCCATTCCCTTGAAATCATCTGAAGATGAGAAGTATTCGGAAAAATTGCTTATTTGATTTTCATAACCTGTTAATTTCTTTGCATAAATCTCAAAGTTTCGATCATCGATGCCCACCTTTTGAATTGTATGTAACTTTCCTCTAATTCTTTCAACTGACTTTTCAATATCTTGGGAATTTAAGTGACGATAAAAACTCTGCCCTTTGCTGTAGAGAATATAGGTGACACAGGCAAGAAATAAAAAGAAAATAAGAGTAAAAGCAAAAAAATGAATTCTAAGAACTTTTTCAAATTGTGTTTTGAGCATACTTCATAATCCTTTATATAAGAGCAACACCTTAATAAAAATTATGACGCAGTTAAAACGAAATAGAAAGTATTTGGTTTATCCGACTAGCCAGCTAAGGCATCTTCTCTCTCAAGATCCCCACGAAGTTTTGTTTTCAACCTCACCACCGCTTGTGAATGTAATTGAGAAACTCGCGATTCTGTGACCTCTAGAACTTGACCAATCTCTTTCAAGTTCAGGCCTTCATAGTAATACAGAGATAGAACCATTCTCTGCTTATCTGGTAAAGATTTAATATATTTTTTTATTCGCCCCTGAATATTTCCAAAGCTTGCCGAGCTAAAAGGGTTTAAGTTTGATCGACTCTCAATGAGATTAACTAGTAACTTTTTATCCGTTCTGCTAAAAAGACTTGAATCATCAATATTTAAAACAGAAACGGACTTCGCCTTGTTTAAGAGAACATGATATTCATCAATGTTAACACCGAGCTCTTGTCTCATTTCTTCATCATTAGCCGGACGGCCCAACTTTGACTCTAATTTAGCATAAGCACGGTCAATCATCTTGACTTTGTCTCTGACTGATCTTGGAACCCAATCTTGAGACCTTAATTCATCTAAGATAGATCCACGAATTCGAAACTCAGCATAAGTTTTAAATTTGTTATCGCGAGAAGAGTCAAACTTTTCAATTGCATCCATTAAACCTATAACACCACAGGAAATAAGATCATCTAATTCAATGTTCGCAGGTAAACGCGAAGCAATTTTTTTTGCAATGAATTTTACCAAAGGTGCGTACTCGACAATGATTCGATCCCTCACCTTCGGATCCTTAGTATTTCTATAATCCTTGAGATTCTTTAGCCTATTTGAAATCGCTGACATAACAATAAAATCCTTTGAAATTCATTCCTTAATTAGGATAACGGATATTGTGAATTAAAGAATGAGGGCAAAATTGGTTCACCGATAATTTTTCCGCTTATAAGTAATAAACTTCAAGCTAACTACTGAATATTAGATTGCGATGAGAGAAAAAAGCTTATATTTCAAAAATTTCAGAAAGAATTTTTTCTTTAGATGCTGGCTCAATATCTCTTGGGACAACTGGTCCTGTTGAAAAGAAGTATAACGGATGAGAAGTTTCATGTTGAATATTTACAAGACTAGTAAGGTTCATACTAAGGTCTACGTAAGAGACAACTAAGCCGTCTATGACTTCTCCATATTTATGGCACTCTCTTAAATTATAGGCTTCTGAATGAACTCCAGATAAGCATAAAACGATATCAACTAGATTAAAGCTTCTCTTAAGCGAAGCCAGAGTTCTTTTGGTATCTTCAATATTTTTATCTAAATTATGTCCAATATCGACAAAAACATTCTTTCCAAGACCTTGTTCTGAGCTGACTTTCCCTACGAGCTCATGGATTGTTGAGCATTCATAACTCTCTATCCCTAGTAGTTTTTCCTGAAACCTAGAACTTTCCCTTCTCTCTCCATAAGTCACAACACAGGCTTTAGGGACCATGCATGCCATTTTATAAGCCATACTTGTTTGTCCACAACAAGCACTTGAGACTAAAACGGTGATAGCACTTTCTTTATTATTTGTACTAAATGAAAACTTTGGTTGAGAAATTTTAATTATTTGAGAAATTTCTCTCATCACAATTTCATTAAAAAGTTCCTCAGGAATTTCATGCGAGTCCTGAACCTCAAAGCGAAGGTGTTTTGAAATCAGGTTAACAACAGAGTCAGAGAGATTAAAAGACTTTAATGTCGTTTTAAAACTTTCCGTTGATTTTATACTTTTTTGATAGTTAGTAAACTCAGATCGAATAGACTTAAGCTCATTTTCTAATCGAGAAATAGTTTCATTTTGCTGATCAATATCAAGCTCAACCTTATCCTTAAAGGAGTTGAAGTCTTGATTAAAAGAACTTGGAATATTTCGAGTCTCTTCTTCAATTGAGTTTTGTGAAATTTTTGTACTATCGGTAACTAAAGAATCTTGTTTTTGAAGTTTTAAATTTATCTCGTTTTCTTTTAAACCTGCTGTGATCTCATACTTTTTTTCTTTCAAAGTCCCTTTTGATTCATACAGCTTCTGTGTTTTTAGAATGATAGCTTTAATACCAAGCTCTGATTTTACAGCTTTGAGTGCCCCTTCTAATGTATCTGCCTGAAACTTTTTTACAATCATCTTACCTTTTATAATGCCATTAAAGTCTCTAAGTTTCTATATTTGAGTATAGTTGCCCACTCTTTGGTATTACCCGAGCAAAAAAATCAAAAAAAAGGCAGAGTATTTATACTCTGCCTCAAGATTAGTTTTAATTTATAAAACTACTTTGAAAACATATCTTTCCAAGCTTTAGCTGGCTTAAACTTCGGCGCAGTCTTAGCTTTAATTTTGATTCTTTCTCCAGTAGCAGGATTGATACCATTTCTAGCAGCTCTTCTGATTTTTGTGAAATTTCCAAAACCAAAAAGAGATACATCATCACCTTTTTTAACTGATTTCTTAATTGTATCAGTCATTGTGTTTACGAAAAGCTCAGCTTCTTTTTTAGTTAAGTGATTAAGCTCTTTGTTTTTTAAAATTGCATCGATAAGTTCTTTTCTGTTCATAACATTTCTCCTTAATGTTTTAATTAACCTTAAGAAAATGGTTGCTCATGAAACAAGAAAAAGCAAAGAAAAAATTTGAAAATGATAAAAAAAATGAAGAGAAAAGCCAGATTTAAAGGCTTTTCCCTATAGTTGAGTCTTCTAGATTTTTAATTTCCCACGTTTTTTTAGCTCTTCAATAATACCTTCAAAGTGGCTTTGAGGGTAAGCTCCCTTAACAGGAACACCATTTAAAAGAAAACCAGGAGTACCAGTAAAGCCAAATTTAGTGCCTTCTGCTTTGTCTGCTTCGATCCTTGCTTTAACTTTGCTGGACTTGGCATCAGCTTCAACTTTTGCAACATCTACCTTTAGTTTGGCCACAACTTCTTTCATGTACTTTTCTTTACCTTGCTTTAGTTTTGCTTGGTTCTTATAAAGTTCATCATGAAACTCAATGGCTTTCTTAGGGTCTTGAAGCCTTAGAGCTTCATAATAAGAAGCTGCTGTAACTGCTAACGCTCCCCCGATGACTGGCATATGCTTATAAACAAACCTAATCTTTCCATCATATTTTTTGAGTAACCCCATGACTGTCTCGTAACCCTTTGTACAGAAATAGCAAAAGAAATCAGAGTATTCAACCAGTGTAATAGGTGCATCCTTATTACCTCTAAAAAGCTCATCACTTCTAAAAGACGCAGTAAGCGGCTTATCATAAGTCTTTTCAAGTTCTTTCTTTTTACTTGCTTCTTCTGCGTCTCGTGCTGCACTCCTAATGGCGTCCATTACTTCTGCTGGATTCTTCTTGATAACCTCTACTAGAATATCTGGATTTTCTGAAAGAATTTTCTTAAGACTTTCTTTCGAAACCCCTTGACCACCTTGTTGACAAGAGATCATTGCTAAGACACTAACTAATACCAATAACTTTTTCATTTTTAACTTCCCTCTTAAAAAGTAATTTCAAATAACGAACTTAATCATACCAAATGTCCATGGTTTGTCACAAGCTAGGCAGTGTCAATGATTTGTAAATTTAATTGATGTAGTGAATTTTCTTCTGATCTGTCTTCCCACAATCTAAGCATTTTACTTTCTCTTGAATAAAAAGGCTTCGATAGTCGCTTAAATGACTGCTGATAAGCTTTGATTTGCAAAATGGACACTTATTCAAATCATCCATTAATTTACTTTTTTTATCAACTTCCTGTGCCTTAACTTTCCGTGAACCTGTACTTTCTTTAGTTGACATTTCTTCTTCCCTTTTGATCTCTCTAACTTTATTCAGCTAAAAACTTTATCGAGAAAATTTTTAATTTCACAAGCAAGCTCTCTCTTAAGGAAATTTCTGTCTCATACTAAAAAGAGCTTAAGCAGATCGGTTCACTCAAATGTACAAGATATGTTTGCTATTCAAGCTTTAACTTCTTAGAATTATAATAAGTACGTACTTTAGTTCCATGGAGGGAACTACTTTGAAATTGATCTTTATATTATCTCTTCCTCTTTTAAGTTTTTCTTCAATTCCTAAAGTTAATATTCTTGTAGGTAAAAACCTTGCAAAAATTAGGCTTCGTGGAACAGATATTAAAAGAACCTATATTAATAAAAAAGAACGAAAGCTATACAAGGGTCTAAATACTCTTTCATTTAATTGTAAAAATAAAGGTGAACTTTCTAATCAGAATCTGCTTGTTTACCTTAAGAATCCAAGCCAGCTCATAGAATGGAATGATAAAAAGTTTTTAGGAAACTTTATTATCTCTTCAAAGAAAGGGGAAGATAGTTGCAATATTATTATGCAAACTAACTTTGAAAAATATATTGCACTAACATTAACTAAAGAAATGAATGCAGCATGGCCAAAAGAAGCCTTGAAAGCTCAGGCAGTTGCCGCACGTTCTTATGCAATCTATAAAATGAAACATCATAAAAGATCTGGTTCATACTTTCATTTAGAAAACTCAGAGAAACATCAAGTCCATGGTTCTTTAGAAGATGAAAGTCCTAACTCAATTAGAGCTGCACAAGAAACTCAAGGTCAGGTTCTCGTAAGCCCAAGTGGGAAAATTCAAGAAATTTTCTATCACGCTCACTGCGGTGGAAAAACAAAAACACCTGACCAAGTATGGGGTGGCTTCCTAGAAGGGTATGAATCCGTTGATTGTCATTATTGCCAGAAATTTTCTCAGTCAAAATGGGAGAGAATCATCAAGGTTTCCAAAATAAAAAGTGCCATTAAAAGGATCAATAATAAATTTCACTCATTGAAGGGTTTCCTTGACCCTCATCTATATGCTGCTTCTATAAAGTTTTTCTCAAGTAGCAGTGATTCTATTGAGATTTCAAAGCCCCTCTTAAGGAAGTTTACAGGGCGCTCTTTACTTCCTTCGGCAAATTTTCAGATGCAACTTCAAAACGATCAATTAGTTGTTAATGGCAGAGGCAATGGCCACAGTGTTGGGATGTGTCAAATGGGTGCCCTTGAAATGGCAAAACAAGGCTTTAACTATAAACAAATACTCGCCCACTACTTTCCACAGCATCGAATCGTCAAACTAAAGAATCTTTAATATTATTAATAGTAGTATGCTAAAACTTTTCATATTAATTTTTCCCCTCCTGAGTGTCTCAAAAACAATAGTCATAGACCCTGGGCATGGAGGAAATGAAGTTGGTGCGATTTCAACTTATTTTGATAAAAATCAGAAGCTTGAAATATATGAAAAAGATCTGACCCTCGAGCTTTCTCTTAAAATACAGAAAATATTGAAGGAAAAGCATGACGTTTTCTTAACTCGCAACAAAGATGTATTTCTCTCTCTTGAAGAAAGGGCGAAAGTTGCTTTCCAAAAAAAAGCTGATGTGTTTATTTCTATTCATTTTAACTCTAGTCCTCATAAGCTAGTTCAGGGAGTTGAAACATACTACCTTGATAATCATAATGATAAAGCAGTTCACAAAGTTGAGCGTTTAGAAAACAGGGTCATTACAACTAAAAATAAGAGCGTTGATAAAATTCTTATCGACCTTGCTATTCAATTAACAACTAAAGAATCTCAGGCTCTAGCAAAGCAAGTCCACCAACAATTAGGAAGTAAGTTTAATGAGAAACATGATATGAAAGATCGAGGTGTTAAGGCTGGGTTATTTCACGTTCTTGCCCTTGCTCAAGTTCCAGGAATATTGCTCGAAGCTGGCTTTATTTCTAATAAGAAAGAGTTAAATAAAATAATTAATCCTGATTATCTTGAAAATTATGCTCAATCAGTATCAGCAGGGATTGAAAACTACTTAAAAGCCAGAGCTTTTTAGCTCTGGCCAATAAAAGGAGTTTTCTTTTTTTATTAAGCTGGGATTACCAACCGCCGTTGTAATATCCACCGTTATATCCACCGTTATAAGCTGGGTCAGACCAGAAGTCTGTATTACAAACTGTATTGATTGGTCCATTTGCATTCACAGGAAATACTTGAAGTGGTACTTCTTGAAGCCCGTTCCCGTATAGTAATACAAAGTTTGCAGCTGAGATTTGATTCACAGTACAACTTGTGACATTAGAGACTGCAACATTAGAGTAAAACTGAGCTCCAGTTATTTGACTAAGCTGACTACCGTATCTATCAACATCACATAACCTCACTCGTATTTCCTTAATATCATTATCAAGCTCTTTTACTAAAACAACATCGTTAAATTGAGTAGTTCCAACATAAACCCCTCTGGCGTTAGAGGCATTTAAACTTACAGTTTTTCTATTAACAAAGGTTGGAACTCCACCTGCTACACTTTGAACAGTGAAACCAACAGTGTATCTTCTTGCGCTATTAACACATGGAAGTGAGTTCTCTATTTGAGTTAACTTGGAACTCAAATATGCATTCGTTGCGAGACCATTTGAATCAATTTGGCCTAAGTTGCCAAGATCATCTTCATTTGTTCTGTTGTTGTTCCCACAAGAAGAGAACATTAAGACACTCAT
>Ga0114957_1000435_pt1 | contig 54180 bp, 59 predicted proteins | sample BantaG_FD_87175 | JGI IMG/M metagenome (GOLD analysis project Ga0114957, IMG submission 87175) | Marine algal microbial communities from Bantry Bay, Ireland - BantryBay_4 metaG | ecosystem: Host-associated > Algae > Red algae > Unclassified | place: Bantry Bay, Ireland | collected 2014-11-21 | reverse complement strand
TCCCACGTATTAATCGCAATACCCAAGTTCAACGCCAAGCTATCAGTAATAACCCTGCTCAAATTAGTATAATGCTTAAACTGCTTTGCATGAATATTCATTGCAGCTACTAGCCCACTAGTCTCACGCTGCTTGTCTGATTGAACCTCAACACTACCATACATCTGTCTTGCAGGAAACAAAACCTGCATAATACTAATCGCAACGCTGTTAATATGCCCCAAGGCTTTAGGATACCTTGTGTCTCCAACTACTGTACTTTCGCCCAGCGCATAAGCTTCAGCTTTAGCCTTGTCAACATTATCGGCAATAGGCATCGCAGCTAAGGATATCAACAAACCACAATATTTATTAACTTGGGTTTGGTGATTAATAATCCCCGGACTAATTATTTCAAAAATCCGCTCAACTAGTTTGTCGTGCTTTTCTTTGCCCATTAACCGATCTGCCGCAACGCGAACACGCTTGGTTTCTTCTCTGGTTTTTTTAGTTCTCTTAGCCATGATTTAATACCTTGCATAAGCGTTTGTAGGTGATAAGTTCTGCGCATAAAGCGCGTTGTTCATTCCCAGTACCGTACTTTGTTCTCTTGTAAACATATACGGTAACATTAACTCACTGTACTTATCCACCATTTGCGGCAAGTAACTGCAAGTATCTGCTAAATCGTCTTTGTTATTCTTCGCATGTATATCATACTCTGCTAACTGCCTAAGCACACTTAACCCGCTAACGGCAACAGTATAATAACCTTCTTTAACCATGTCAGCAAAAGCACTAATCCGAATAGATTTACGCTTCTTGCCTGTTTTTAACTCGACAAATTTCATAAAACCAAGCCCGCTTCTTTCAGCTTCGGTAATACATACCTGCCTTAAAGCTTCTTGATAACCTTCACACTCGATACCGACTAAACTAACATGCCACTTCTCAGCCATTTCCATTATCAGTCGATACAACTCATACGGACCTTTACCAGTAACCCCTTTAATCTCTGCCAACTGCCAACGTCCGTTAAGATAACAATGCACCCCGATACCGGCTTGGTCTGCGTACCGTTTGTTTTCTGCAATCGCAGGGTCTACAGTAATACACCTAAACTTGATATCTTTATCAAACGGGTCTAGTTCTTCTTCAAATTTAATCTCGTCAATCTTTAACAACTGCCCCGTCTCACTCAACGGCATATTGAGCATTTCGCACAACCAAACGCTTGTTTTACTCCGGCGCATGTAGCTAATTAAATCAAGCTTTAACTCTTCAAGCGACCATCTACTTTCCCAGAGAGGTCTTCCTTGCTTAGTAACCGCAGATAAAATCTGACTTCTCCAGTCAGGACTTCTCAAGTTATCTCCTAAGAAACTCTTACTCGCAACGAAGTTACCTATCTGGAGAATAGTATGCCCGTTACTGTCCATGGCTTTCTTAGCCGAACTATAAAACCACGTATCAATACCTGCGTAGCCTAGTTTATTCTCTTCACCTTCTTGGGCGCTTTCAACGTCGTCTAACACCATGATATCTGGGCGTTTGTTGTTTCGGTTAGTACCACGAATTTGCATACCAACACCCAACGCTACTAAGAAACAAATCTTCCCCCGCCAAGTAAACTCGTAATCTCCCAACGCGTCACTGTTAGTCGCAAAGATTATCGAACCAAACACTTGCCGCATTAGCGGGCTGTTTAATATATCTTTAATATCTTTCGCAGAAGCTTTAGCTACTTTATGAGTATGACTAATATAAACACAAAATCGCTTCTTACTAAAAGTTAACAAATGCGCAACTGCTATCTTAGCCAACGTTGTTTTTGCATGATCACGAGGCCAAGCGATAGCAAGAGGTTTTTCATTCTCTTTTAACATCTCTTTTAACCCCCAGATATGAAAATCAGGAGTACCGGAGTTAATACCTTCTTCATACACAAGACAAAACATAATCCACAACCGCAGATCAACTCTTAATATCTCGCGCAGTTGCTCGACAGGCATGTTAACCTCAAGCAACTCGTCAATGCTTTTAAACTTGCTAGTCGAAGGACCATCTAACGCGGCTTTCATTTCTTGAGCCAGCTGGTCTACTTCGTCATATGTAAAATCATTAGACACGGCTAACTACTTAACCTTCTTGCTGCGCAAAGAAACCGGAAAAATCATCTTTCATTTCTTCTTTAGATTTATCTTCGATTAACTTGTCAAACATACGCGCATCATCGTCCGCAGCAAATTGTCGATCAGGGCTAGTAACATCTAACCCGAAAATCTCTTCAACATCTTCTACGTTTAATCTCTCGCCTTGTTCGTTAGGATCAAACACTTCTTTAGCTTCATGCTCATAAATCTCACCACTACTGTTTTCGATCTTTTTCAACCGATCAGTAATTACCTCTGGTAACTGCAAATTAATCACAGTGTTATTATTAACATCACCATTGATCACACCTTCGCCGTTACCTCGGCGGTTATGCTCTCCAAGTCTACCTGCACGCCGACGAGCAGCGTTAGCTTGTTTTGCTACTGAAATTTTTTCCATAACAGTTAATTCACCGTCATGGTGCGCTAAGTCATAACTTAAACTTGCTAATGCTTTCTTCTCTACACTATCCCAAGACAAGTCTGTTTCTAAATCATTACTAGCTATTTCTTGCGAAACTTCTGTCGATAGTTCTTTGTATCTTGTATCTTGCATTAATATCGCAAGTTGTCCGCTCTCTAATCCTGCGCTAGTTTCAATGCCTACAACGTCATAACCTGCGGCAGCCATTTGCGCGGCCACCTGCACTTGCATATCTGAAAACATTTCGATATTTTTGGATACTGCTAACTCGGTCATTTCATTAACTCGTATTTCATAAATTTTGCGGGGTTGATTATTTTTAACACAATTTCTCCGATTGTCTAGTATTATCTTTGTTTTATGTAAAATTACATATTGCATTTCATATCCGCCCCCTAGCTACCCCTTCCCCCCCCCTCTCCCTCTCTCACACCCTCTCTCACACCCTTCACATCATACTTATCGCGCACGCGCGCGCGAGGCGAATTAACTCAATTTTAAAATTCTTCACCAAACCCAACACTAACTCGTCATACTTTAAATTTCACTATTTTGTTTTTGTTAATTTTTTTTGTAAGGTTGTCTTTATATAGCAAACGCGACCAACTCAAAAATGGGGTATACCCCCCCCCTTTAATTCCTGACTAAAACCCTCAAGCACTACCATATTACCCCACATAGCAAGCTAATCACCATCTATAACGTTTTAGATCGTCCATTGTCGTCCACCAAATAACGCCACACTACCCTATCACCCAATGAGCAAGGCTATAGGCGATGGTATAGTGTGTGGTATATGTCACATATGTATATTTGTTTTTCATTAGTGCGACATTCAACAAACAAAATACTTGACCGTTAGTGCAGATATGTGCAAGGGATATGGCACGAGTTAATCAAACGAGAGGACACGACAATGACTAATCAGCAAATTCAATGGGCAATGGCTCATGATTGGTACTTAGGTAGCAGCAAAGGAAACGTTGTGGTGAGGCATGAATTAGAAGATGGCGAAACACGGGTTTTTAATGACTTTAAAGAGCTACGCGCTTGGGCGGGGTATTAATATGCAAGGTAGTAACAAAGACAAGCTAAAAAAGCTTAGACTAGTTGTGTTTACTAACGATGGTTATGATATAGAGTTTGATCATGACAAGGAAGGTAGCGAGCAAGCAAAAGAGCATGTTAGGGATTTGCAAGACATGGGGCATGTTGCGTGGGTTGTCTCTATGCCAGCTTGGACCGCGTTACTATTTGAAACTAGAGACGCGCTGCCTTTAAGCGGTGCTTGCAGTAAGAGTATCGTAAAAAAGAGCCTTGCAGAGTTGTTGAGTAGATAAAAAAACAATAAACTAGCTTAAAGCGTAACCCTGCGGGGTTGCGTCATAAGATAGTTTAATGAAAGAAAAGGAAAGATGATGTATAAGGTAACAAACGGCAGAAACGGTGACTATGTTTTGAAAGAGGTTAGAATTACAGGAAAGTCGGGTTTTGTAACCTTGTGGTGCAATAGAGCGGGCAGAGTGCAAGATAGTGAGTATTTTGACAACGCAGGCAACGCGAGAGGATTAAGACGTGCAGATGAGTTAAGGCAAGCTAATGCTATAGCAAAACTACACAACAATTTAACAGTAGCAGAAAAAGAAAGATGATTAAAGATATGGACAACAATAACGAATATGAAAAGTTAGGAATCGATATGCGGACTATTGAAAGCAAAAAAGAGCGCAAGCAAGCGGAGAGGGAAGTGCTTGAGGATATGCTTGCGGTAGTAGGGTTAGTTGTTCTGTTTGTTGTGTGTGTGTGGTTTAGTGAGATTGTGAGCGGCCTTGCGGGCTGGTTTGATAATGAGAAAATAGTGAAGGGATAAGATGATGACTAATGAAACAGAAAAAACAAAGATCGTTTATAACGCGTGTTATGGCGGGTTTGGGATATCTGATGTTGCGTTTGAGGCTTTGCTTGATCTTAAAGGCATTAAATGGGACAGAAAAGAAATCGGTTCTACGTTTGCAGATAATTACAGCAGAAAAGGAGTATCAGGCAAAAAAGGGATGTTATGTAAGCGTGACTTTTTCAAAGATAGAAAAGATGTTGATTTAGTTGCGGTTGTAGAAAAGTTAGGTGAAGCCGCAGACGGAACGTGCGCAGCATTGCGCGTTGTCGAGATAGAAAAGGGTATCAGATACCGTATAGATGAATATGACGGTTTTGAAAGTGTCATGACTGTTGACGATTACGAATGGTCAATAGCTTAACAATAAAGCAATGAAAGGATAAGATAGATGACAAGCGAGCAAAGTAACCGCGTGACGGTTAAGGATTGCGAAACGTTGACACGCAGGTTAGCGGATAAGACGGGGTTTGATTTAGTGTTTTATCGAAGCAATAACCTGTACCGTGTTAGCGATACGCAAACGGGGGGAGATTTAAGTTATATTGATCGCGGATCAAAGCCCGAGGTTTATGGTCAGTTGCGAGCGATGCTTGAGTTGCTGAGAAAGATGGAAGAAAGGAAACAACGTCATAAGAAACTGTTGAAAGGTGAATACAACTAAAACAACAAAACAACAAAACAACACGATTGAAAAAATAGCCTGATTAGTGATAAAAAGCTAATCAGGCTATTGTTATTTGTAGGATACTATGTCAGGATCATTTTAGCGAAAAGGCAATCAGGTCAATTCGCAGATAATCAGCAAACCTTGAAAGGGTTAATAACATGACAAACGAAAACACAAGTGAAGACACCGCAGAGACAAGCGCGACCACGAGCGTGAATTATCCGCAGGTGTTTAGTTATAATGATATCAAAGAAGACAACGGTGAGGAAATGTCCGGCGCTATGGCAGACGCTATGGAAGGGTTGGACGAAAAGTCGCTATTTAGTTTGGTCAATGATATGGAGTCTTTGCAAGAGGGTTGGTCAGTGTTTATTGATCGGCGTGATGCGGGGACTTATGAGGACAAGCCACGCGTGTTTGTTTACCAGTTGCCAGACCTTGACAAGATGATGGAAAGCGAAAAAGGCCGCGAATTTGTTGCCGATAGTTTGCTTGCAAGTTTCTCGCGTAAGATCGGCGCAATGGCACGTGGCGCGTTAAAGTCTAGCCCAGTGTTTGCATTGCCGCAGGATATCGGTGGGTTGATCACTGGCGCGCGTAGTGGTGTTTCTAGTGGCAAAAAGCGTATGGCAACGCGTGCGTTTCGTGCAGTTGCGCCTGATGTTATTAAATCGCTTAACGCTGCGTACCGGAACAAGGGTGTTAGTATCTCGTTTGATATGAACGCGTTGAAAGCGTGTCTTGCCGATGCTAACTTGGCAGAGGCGCAACACCCTAGTTTGCCAAATGAATTGTGGGAAAAGATCATTGCAGTTCTGGAAAGCAAGATCACGGACTATGTAAAGAACGAATACAAGCCCAAGCCTGACAGTAAAGATCCAGAAACGCTTGATCTAGAGAAAGAACTAGCACAGCTTGAAGCGTGGAAAGCTACGCGGAATGATCAAGCCGAGGCTGGCGATGTTATTATCGAGGATATTGATTTTGACTAATATCGCAAAGCGATAAAGAAAAACAAGATTAGGCGGCTGGCTTAGGTTAGTCGCCTTTTTTGTGTGTAAAAAGCGGTTTGAGGTAGTGAAAAAACACACCAAAAGTTACATAATTAAGTTTTAAGATCACTCAACACTAGTTTGTTTAAAGTTATTGAAAACACTAATAAAAAGAGAATATTCAAAGCCAAAAATGCGAAGTAGTGAAAGCTTATCCCAAAAGTTAAAAGTTTGATTTTGTGTAATTCAAGATTGCCGTGTCGGAGGACAGGGCTGGGGCAATGTCTGGCCTAGATCGTGCATAGATCGTGCAAGGACCGCGAAAATAGCCTCACACAACGCAGCTAGGGCAAAAGCTAGATCATAGGGTGGTTCAGAGGCTAACCGCGTTCTATGAGGCGCTCACGGCAAGAATTACAGAGAATTACACCAGAATTACACGTTTCTGAGACCCCTCCGCCCCCTATGACCCTATATTTCACCAAATAACGCGTTAAACCCGCATTTGAACCCCCTTTTAGGGCAAAAACAGTAGTGTTTACAGCCAAAACAGGGGTAGATCGTAGGTTTGGGGGTAGTAAATTAAGCCTGTCATGTTATGTAATTGTGTGTAATTTGTTAATTTTAGGTGTGCGGGCTAACAAGTTAACTAAGCATTTAAGCGCTTCGCAAAAAGCGTGTTAAAGAGGTATGTTAAAGGTATAAACTTAATAAATTACAGAGAATTACATAACATTACAAAATTTATTGAACCCCAAAAAACTGCCAAGGGTTATCTCGCGGACCACTAAAACCACGCTGAATAGCAGGTTAAACTCAATAATCGACATAAATAGGGTGTAAAAGTGTAGGTTAACTAGTGATTTCGTGAAAACGAGGGTCATAGGGGGGTGAGTGTGAAAAAGTGTGTAATTTTGGTGTAATTTTGACGTAATTTTATGTAATTTAAGGCTTGCAACGCGCGAGATAGCTGATAGAATAGCCGTGCGAAGACCATAAAAGAGTTGTAAAGGCAGGGAATATGAGCGAATTTGATAAGGTTAACGACGCAGCTAAACGCAGAACAAAACCGTCCAAGGCACATAGCTGGGAAAGCTTGGCAAAGATTATCCAGATTGCAGAAGTAGTGAGTGATGATAGTTTGATCGCGTTGGCTAGTGAAGTTGAGTTAAATAAAAGCAGGTTAACGTTAATCGCAGAACAGCTTGCGGTTAGGGATACTAATGAACACCCTGAGTTAGCGCAGAGTGTTGTTTATTGTGCAAAGTCAGGGCAAGTTTTTGGGTTGGGGTTTTGTAGTGACGAAAATGCAAGCAATATCTCGCCGCAGTGGATAAGAACGGGTTATGATGATCTTGAGAAACTAGCCGCGAAAGAGCCTGTTGGTTATGCGGTTTATTTGTTAGGACAACTTTGTAGAAAGTATCAGAATAACGTTGGGAATAAAGGACCAGTTAGCGCGACGATTGAAAGCGAGCAAGCTTTTAGGCAGTTTAAAGCAAAGCTTTATGCGAGTTTGATGCAAAAGGAATTTGATGAATTAGCGAGTTTGGTTAATGTTATTGAGTTGAGTTTGAAAGTTGAAAATCAGTTAATTAGTAAAAAAGCCACGGAAAGGTTGAGTGGGTTTGTTTTTAACAGTAATAAGGATTTGAATACTGTTGATACAGTATTACAATGGGTTGGTGAGGTTTTGGCTAACTTAGTTGACGGGTTTTGTTTGCAGTTAGATAATGATGTGAGCGAGACTAGTGAAGAACTACAAAATCGCGCCCAGCAAGTTTTGACAATTAACGAAAATCGGATTGATAATGCGTTACGAGGGTTAGCTAAACAACCTATGAACGCGTTGTTAGGGAGAGAAGTTAACTTTATGCAACGCAGTGTGCATTTGGCTAGTGTGATTAAGAAACAGAAACTAGACAAGGTTGCGGAGTTGCAAGATTTAGCGGATGAATTTTTAAACATGATGGACGATTGATTTAATGGGCGATAATATTGTTTAACTAAACACAAACCGTAAACTAAAAAGGAAAAGATAATGGCTGATTTAAGAACCATAACATTAACTAACGCGATAACTACAACACCTTGTATTGTTTTTGTTGCGCATATGAATGTGTTGAGCGTAGCAGATTACAATGGAAGTATGTGCGTTGAAGTTTGTTTAACTAGTGGTCATAAAATACTAGTAGAACAATCTTTGAGGGTTATCAGAGATAAGGTTGAAGCGTTAAATAAATCGTAAACTAAAAAGGAAGAAAGATAATGTCAAAGCCGCATAAAAGATTTGCAGAAGCATTAATGTATGAAAGTTTAACCGCAGCAGAAGAAGTTGCAAAAATAACGTCAGAAGCAGGGCCTTTAAATAAAGTAGATGGAAAATATCAATTTAATACACTAATTCAGCGACCAAGAGGAAACCCAAAGCTGTTTAGAACTACAGTTGAGGAAATATATTAACCGTAAATGGTTAATGGAACCTTGCGGTTAATATTGACAACCAAGTTTTTAGCGGCTGGGCTTTGCCCACGGTCAGGCGATGCCTTCCCTCTGGTCAGTCTTGGCCGCGAAAAATACGTTGTCAACACTAACCTCTTTCCATTAACATTTGACTAAGGAACTAAATAATGCAAAAGTATATAACAACAAGTCTGGATGTATCTTTATGCTTAATGCTAGGCTCAATTCCGTTGTTCATAGTTGCGGTAGTTACAGACGACTCATGGTTAGGCGAGGCTGCCGTGGGATTAAGCGGCGCGGGGGTTTCATTGTTTTTAATCACTGTAACTTTCGTTTCTATAATGAAACTTCTCAAAGGAACTAAATAATGACTTCAAACAATCAAAATCGCATTATCCCGCATAACCAGCCTTGGTATATCATCGTAGAAACTTATCACGTTGACAGGCAAATTTCCGAAGATAACGATGAACCAGAAAAAGCTTTCGTTGTTAACGTGAACACAAAAGAGGGTCGAGCAAAGCTTGCTAAACATTGCCATTGGGCTATGCGGAATAAGCGCATTGTTGTCACATATGCCAAGGACGACGTAGACGAAAATGATCTGCCTGACCTTGTAAACGCGTCTTGACAGTGTAAAAGGCTGTGCTAAAATACCAGCTACAGCCATGCAAAAGCGGAGTTATCAATTATGAATTTTCTGGAAAAAGCTAAAGCACTAGCTAAACAAAAAGCAGAACAACTCGAACGCGACAAACTAGCCTCAATGCCTGAAACAGAGATCGTTGATGATATTGAGATACCAGAAGAACCCAGCGAACCAACCCGCAAAGATTTAAAACTAGACGCTGACCAATTAGCGGCAGTCGAGTTAGGTTGTAGTGCGCAGTATTGTAATATTGTCGGTTCGGCGGGAACGGGTAAAACCTCAACTGTCATGAAACTTATCAGCACGTTAGCAGATCGTGGCATTGTGAAAAGCTTTATGGATCGTAACCGTATACCGCCAGAGCATTTAAAGCATAACACTAAATCATTATCAATCGGCATTTGTGCTTTCACAGCTAAAGCGGCCAATACTATTCAGCGCAGCGTGGATAACGCTTACAAGCCCTATTGTTATACAATTCACAAGCTATTAGATTACGGTCCTGACGTTGTCGAAGTTAAAGCCACAAAAGACGACGTGGAAAAACGCAAGGCGGATTATGTAGGCGAGCCTATTGAAAAACGCGTGATGATACCTCGCCGCAATGCTGACAAACAGTTGCCTTTTGATGTTGTAGTTATCGACGAGGTATCTATGGCAGGTATGAGCCTGTTAAGCAAACTGTTTGAAGCGTTGGACAAAGATTGCCGGATTATCTGCATTGGTGACTTAGCACAGCTAACGCCTGTATTAGACACGCCAAGCTTTCCGTTGCTAATCAACTCATGGCCTACTCAAGAACTAAGGACAATTTATCGTCAAAAAGACGGTGACTTAATCGACAACGCGAACAAAATCCGCACGGGAGACAACCCCTCGATTAACGAAAACTTCCGTGCGGTTGCTATTCCAAAGGATGAACTAGAAGCTTCACGGTTTGTTACTAACTTTATTCAAAAAGAATATAACGAGGGTCGATATGATCCTGACCTTGATCTGTTAATTACCCCGCAAAACGTAGGCTTGCTAGGTCAAGAGGTTCTTAACGTCAAAGCAAGGGTGTATTTAAACCCAGATAACCCTGTGCAAAGTATCCGAACAATGCACGGTATTGAACGCTTTGCGGTTGGTGATAGAGTAGTTAATCGAAAGAATGATTATGAAATCGGCGTGACTAATGGTATGTGTGGCGAGATAAAAGAGATTAATCTCAACGCTGGCATGGCTAAGTTTAGTGACACTGGTTTACAGTCTGAACAACAAAAACTTGATTTAGAAGACGAACTAAACAAAGCCGTTACTGATCTTGAAAAGCAGCAACGCGACAAGGCAACGCAAGCAAAACTTAGCAGCTTTAACTTGACAGGCTTTGGTAGGCAACAAGAACTACCTGACGAGCCGGAAGACGAGGACGGCACGCGTAAACGCATGGCCAGTCACAGCATTAAAACGCAGTTTGATTATCTTGAAGAGGATAGTAAAGACGGGTTGGATTATCTTATCCAGATGCACCAGTCAACGCAGATTACTAACGTGCAGCTTGGTTGGTGGATTACTGTTTATATCGCCCAAGGTTCAAGTGCGCGGAATGTTTATGTGCTATTGCATCCGAGCCACGCTAAAGCGTTAAACAGGGAAATGCTATATACAGCGGTAACGCGTGCGCAGGATAATATTATTCTATTGACGACTAACGTCGCAGTAAAGAAAGCTTTGCGCAGTCAGTTGATTAAAGGTGATACTCTTTCAGAAAAGATCGAGAATTATCTAGCAAAGCTAAAGCGTGAAAAGAAAAAGATTGATTTTGATATACCGCAAGAACGAGGATAAAGGATAAAGGATAAAATCTATGACCAGAGTAAAAACAGTAACCGTGATGAAGATTTTAAAAAACGGAGATAAAAAACAGCTAGGTGTTTACACTTATCCTAATCACATTGACGGGGTGAGAGTTGTAAATAACGACAACGGATTAAGCTTGTTGATAATTCGCAGTAACGAGGAAAGCCTTGTTAGCTATGTAATAAGTAGCTCGCTGCATTGGACAGTTCAATAATTTAGTTAAATAGTTGTAAAATTAGGGATTGACAAAGTTTTAATACAGATGTAACTTTGCGTAAGTTTAAGAAAAACATGAGGACTAACAAAATGACTGATGATAAAAATTCAAAAGAGTTAACTAAATTAGCTGTTGCACTAGACGATGGTTATGGCGCGTTTGGAAAAGGGTTAAAAGCGTTACTTGATAAAGTCGAAGAACAAGACGCGGTGATTGAAAGATTAGACCAACGTATGAATGGTTTGGAAGTTGGTTACCATAAGACCGTAACTCAACTGTTAGCTAAACAGCCTGCCGAAAATCTCACCGTAGTTTCTGACGAAAAAGAACAGACGTTAATTGAAACCGAAAGCGTGCATGGCAAGGCTATGCGAGAAATTGCAGATAGTGCAAAAAATACGTTAGCTTTGTTTAAAAAGCAGGAAAACGTGCGCGGAAGTAAACCGTTCAACCGCCTGACAATACATTGCGCAGATACTCAACCAACTTGGTTTGATAAAAACACACTAGGTGGCGTTGAAGAAATCCGGCGCTGGCACACTAACCCTAAACCTAGAGGTAACGGCTGGTCTGATATTGGTTATCATTTTTTAGGTGGTCGCAGAGGCAACGTTGTTAAAGGTCGGCCAATGCGCCGTAATGGCGCGCACGTTCTAGGCGAAAACGCTAACAACATGGGTTTTTGTTTGTTCGGCGGCAAAGGCGGTAAGGGATATCGCGGACGTTCATCTAATGATGAAAACTTTCTTGACATCTACACGCGGGATCAACTCATTGCAACGCTAGGGTTTATTATCGCGTTTGGTGAGTTTTTTGAATTGTACTTAAGCCGCGACGATTACCTTAACTTTAAATTCGTTAGTGGTCACAACGATTACACTAACATGAGAACTTGCCCTAATTTTCAGGTCAAAAAGTTTGTTAAAAACAACTTCACGACCCTAACTCAAGCGCGTAAACTAATAACGCAAGACAAGGCTTGATCAAATGGCTAAACTAGACCCACAGGCTATCGCGGCGTTACATCAACAGCGCCGCGACGAAGGTGAAGACTTTACCCCGTTTATCGACAGCGTTAGTGACGCGGTTTATTATTTCATTCTAGTTGGCGGTGATATATCACTAGATAACGAAGGCGATGCTAAAAAAGCACAAGTGCATTATGCTATTCGTGCGAGCGGTGGATTGCTTTCTGATAAAAAACTTGCAATGTTTGTCGCAAAGCGGGTTAATTCTTTTCGTGTTTCTTTATCGCGTATTAAAAAAGAACACGAGGAAAACACGGGTAAAAAGTTTATCCCGTTCAAGTCGCATTTTGTTGGTTACTCGCGCATGGCGGACAACACTAACGACGTTCGTATGACTTGGGAATTTGCCACTGACGCCGCAGCGCTAGACTTTTCCAAAATCATTACTAAAGCAGGGGTAGACATCCATGAGTGATTTTTTTAACCGAGCGAAAGCTAAACGCAGTGAGGGTAAGTCTGATGAAAAAGTTGAAGAACCTGTCAAAGGGACAAGCGCGGTACAGGAAGACACTGCAACGCCGGAAGATACTGCACCTAAAGAAGCAAAAACTAATGCCACAAATTTCTTCGGAAAATCAGCAGGAGAAGCGAAAATCGCTGGCGGCGGAAAAAAAGCTAATGGAAGCGGTGATGATGCAAGCGATAACGGAGATGACGGAAAAGAAAGTGGAAGAGATAACGGGGATAACGAGGATAAAATCGCTAACGCATTTGCCCAGCGAAACCTATCTAAAGAGAATAACATCTTAGACGGTATCGAGTTGCCACCCGCGCCTGACGCTGACGCTAGTGCAGAAGATTTATTAAAGTATCAACTTGATAAGCTTGCGCTAGTTATCAACCATCCTATCGCTGCCAGAGATACGTTAGCTACTTTGCATGACCAGTTAAAGAACGATCGTGAGTTAAAAGACTTGTTATTGCCAGAGCACTTAGGCAACATTACCCGCGCAATGGGTGTGTTGACAAGTACCGCGCACGGTAAAGCCGCAGCAAAGAAAACTACTGCACAGAAAAAAGTAGCAGTTAAAGAAGAAAAAGCTAAAGCCGTTGACGATCTGGCTAACGAATTTGCGGACTTGATGTAATGAGCGATTTAAATAGTCCGTCCGCCCGTGACGCGAAAATCAAACCCATGCGCGATATGTCGTATTCTTCTAATAAAGAGTTAAAAACATGCTCGCGCAAGTATCAGATACGCAAGCTATTCACACAACCAAAGCACGCTTGGGAGACGGGACTAGCTGCGGCTGGCGGCACTGCGATACATGAGTATTTGCAAACACGCATAGCTACTAATTCAATCGAGCAAGCCCGTATGGCTTTTTTCTATGGTTTCGATTTTGTAGCAGAAGAGGAAGCTACCCCGTTTACGCGAGATAACCGTGGCTTTGAAGCTTGCTTGCACACTGCCGAGGCACTCTATGCTGAAATGGACATTGATCAATCGCAGTTAGCTTATTTTGAAATTAACGGTGAAAGCCGCCCAGCTATCGAGTTGCGTTTTCAGATCGTGTTTACTAGCGAAGATTGGGCTTGTGACTACCGTTTTCGTGGAGCGATAGACCTAGTTACTTATAGTGACTTTTTCAAACGCTACAAGGCTATTGATTTTAAAACTCACCGCGATTATAAACAAAGATCATCTGAAAACCAAGAGCATAAGTTTAAGTACGATAGCCAGCTTGTTCCTTACGGGTTAATCTTGGAGCATTTAACTGGCAACTCTACTGATGGAAAATATCTAAAATTCGATACTGAATATCATAGTTTGTTTGTCGATATACTAGACCCTGATCATCGAGCGTATAACTTTAAACGCGATATCTCTGACGTTCATGCGTGGTTTGAAAGCGTTACTTCTTTGATTGCAGACATGGAACGATTTAATGATCGTGAAGTGTGGCCGCGAACTAACTCGGGTTGTGAATTTTGGGGCCGTCCTTGCGCGTTTTTTAAGAACTGTCACATTAGTGATCACGAAGAACTACAAAATCGCTTGTTAAACTACGGTGAATGGGAAGTCGCAGAAGAACGTGATTTTAATCCGTGGGTTACTTTGTATATGGAAGTTTGAGGAGATAATAAAATGCAAGCACTAAGAATAAAAGACAACACTAGAGTCTTAGCCGAAACGCAAGACGAGTTTAGTTCTTTGGCAATTAAAGACGAAGTAATTGACGGTTATCATATGATGACTACCGTGTGGGAACCTACACCGAAAGAACTAGCTGAGTTAGTCGCGGGTGGCGCGGTTAAGTTAACTATTTTAGGTACTCTGCATCCGCCTGTTTTGTTAACTACACAACCCGCGCCAGAGTAGGAGACAAGAAAATGAGCAACCCAACAGTAGTGCAATCTGCCGACGGTTCAAAGGTTATAAAGTTTGCCAAAATTCTAGGCAGTCATGGTTTGGTTGTTGTGCAACGCAACGGCAACGGTGAGTTAAAGCCAGTCTTACCTGCGCAATATCTTCATATGTCTGGCGAGACGTTAACCAGTGACATTAATCAAGCATGGTTAACAAACTTTGCATTTGCACAATCTGGTAAAGACGTGTATTTAAAAACATGCAAACGTAAGCGTCAAAAACCAGCGTTACTCGCTATCAAGAAAATCAAAATCTGAAAGTTGTCAACAAATGAGCAAGCTTATCTTACCACCGCGAGTTAATCACTCAATGCAATCATCTAACGCAATGCGTAGCATAAGCAGCAATCCAGAGTTAAAAGGTATGCAAATTGACGTGCCGTTTTATTCTTTTCTTTGTGATGAAATTAGCTTTCCGCAATTCGCAGAAGCGCATGGTTTGTTAACCTACGCTTTAAACGTTGGGCAAGTACGCGAGGAAAACGAAGTCCGCTATGAGAAGGATCAAACACCAGAGACTAACTGGCGTCAAGCTTTCAAAACCACTGCGATGCTTTATAACGTAGAGCCTGACATAATGGTTAAATTCTGGCCTATCGTTGACGCGGCTTTGCAGTACCTTGAACTGAAATCAATCGAAGGTACTGAATTACGTCAATGTAAAACACCCGTTACCAAATACCATGACGGACAATCTTTCGGGCATGGTATCATTGATGAACTAGGAAGGATAGTAAATTGACAATTCAACCAATCAGAGTACAGTGTAAAGTTTGTGGACAAACCTTTCGTTGTAAATCGTCTAAGTTTGAACGAATTAAAAAGCAAGCTGAAATGAACGCGTTTAAGGTTGTTCTTAATAAGACCGCTTTAATGTCCACGGTAGCCAAGCCGGTTTACGAGGGTGTTTGTGTGGGTGTTAAGTGTGTTGAAATAGCCGCAGCTAATCGCGGCAAAAACAACGGGAATGGGTGATGGACTTTAATCAATTCACTAACCTATCATTTGGCGATGAAGCCGAAACCAAAGGTTTAATAGAACCCGCGCGGACGCTAGTTTACGGTCCATCAAAGGCGCGAAAAACTTGGTGGAGCGGTACTGCGGCGGAAGCTGGGTTTAATCTCACGATCTTAGACGGCGAAAATAACACAGGTATTTTAAAGCAGTTATCTCCAGACGCACAAAAGCGTGTGTCAAGGATACCAGTTAACCAATCCGCTACAGGTTCAACTATGGCTGCGTTTTTAATGCTGATGTTGGAATATAGTCAGTTTATTTACTGCCCTGCAACACGCAAGAAAATGTCTAGTCCTAGTGTTTTAAAAGATGATCAGCTTTATTACGCTGTTGACTTGAGTTTGTTTACGATTAACGATGTTTTGTTAGTTGATAGCTGGACACAGATTACTCGCGACGTTGTTGAGGACTTTAAAAACCTGCACGGACTAGACCCGTTTGAAGGTAAGATTACTGTTAAAACAGCTAAAGGCAGCGAAGACTTGTTTGCGTTTTTTAATTATTGTAACCTAGTCCTTGACCCAATCGCGAGTCAGCTTAACAGTTTACCTTGCAACGTTATCATGACTGCGCATAGAGACTTTTACACACACACTATCCGCGAAGGTGCATCAAAACGAGACGAAACACACGTACAAGTGTTGTCAACATCAGGTAATCAAGCTGCAAAAGTACCTGCGGCATTTGGTGACGTTATCTATGCGACGCAAGCAAACGACGGCATGACTAGCACGATGTCAACTAAAGGATCGCCGACGCGAATTTCTGGCGGATGCAGAGTAGCCCCCGCAGAACACAAGTTTCCGCCGTGGGGTTATGGTGACTACGCTAAAGAGGCAGGATTACCTAAACCAACACCGCGAGACCCAAATACATTACCGCCCATCTGTATCCTTACAGGGGCGATGATAAAAGAATTGGTAGGATAACGCGCGCGCGTTACTTATCATAATCCGAAGATGGGATAACTCATCTTTTTAACTCAGAGAAAGAAAACATATGTTTAACGAAACAGCTGGTCCAGCAACTATGGACGACCTACTAGGTAAAAAAGTAGCAGAAGCTACTATTATGGAAAGTAAACTGTTTCCGAAAGGGGATTATGTGCTTGAATTGGTAGGGGTTAACCAAGAGTCTTACGAGATTAAAAACGAAGGGCATCCTTTCGAGGGTGAAGAAGCTGCACGCCTTGAGTTTAACTACATCATCAAAGGTGTTGACGATAAAGGCAAATACTTCGACGTTAAAGACAAGCGCGTCAGTGCTGACAAAATGGCTGAATTTGTCGATCAAGAATACACTGAAAGCGTCTTGTTTGGTAACGACGGTTTAGTCGTTGAGGGTTCTGGTGAAAACCGCGTCTTGCGTTTGCCAGAAAACGACGAAGACAAAGCTAAAGCGAAAAACACGGGCTTTGATAAAGCAGTTACTTTGATGCAACGTCACCTTGGCGAACAAGCTTGGGAAGAAAACGACTGCGATAATAAATCACTTAGCGAGTTGATTGAACTGGCGACAGGTAAGTTGACTATCACACCTATCGGTCACAACAAATGGGGCGACCGTGTTAACGTTCAGATCAATATTATGGACGAGTTTCAACCAGTCGGTTAATGATAACGCTGACGATAACGCTGACGCGTTAAGATAAACCTAGCGGCAGGGGTTTAGTTATCTCTGCCGTTTTTAAAAATACAATAAAGGATAAGCTTGTGAATTATCAATTTGACATTAATCTATTTGAACACGTGAGCGGAGGTATGAAGAGAAATTACGGGTTTATTAGCCATGAATGGGAGGGTTTTTACGACATATTTAATGCACTAACTGGTAAAGTGCAGACTGCTTTACAGTCCAAAGATGATACCGACTTTGAACAAGACATTATCGAAAACTATCATGGTTTGTTAACTGAACTGATGCGCAGTAATCCAAACATCAGAATGACCGAACACGTAAGCGGTAAAGTATTTGTTATTGATCGTTTTACTATCCGCAAAAAAGCCACGACTAAAAGTCATATGTTTGTAGTGACTATCTCTGCAATGTTTTTATAAACACAGGTTAATCATGTCAAAAAAAGCTTCAAATTCTACCACACATGAAATCGAAAGAATAGCCTCGCTCATGGATAACGACGATAAAGATATGGCAGCAATGCTAAACCGTCCTAAGTTTTTTGCAACTGACAAAAAAGCTAGTGAGATACCAGACGACTTGTGGGAGAAACTAGAAGCCGTGCGCCCTGCGCATATCATGACAGAAGAAGACTATCTCGAAGCAGCCACCGACCGCGTTAATGATCGTAACGAACCAACAGTCAGTAAACAAGAAGGTAAAGACCTCATAGTTTGGCTGTTAGCGCCTGGCGAAAATGACAAGCGAAAATCATATATTAAGAAAATCTTCCAACAACGTTGCCCTCATTTGCTGCGCAAGCTTCGCTTTGTCACAGTAGGCACGCCTAAAAACAAGATCACAAAACCGCGAACTAAACAAACAATCCAACCGTCTGATAACTATCAGGAGTTATTCTCTCATGCTCTTTCGAGTTATATTCCACGCGCTAGTGTATTTGTTATTAATCATTTTGATGTTTTGGTTTGTTTACTACATGGCAGCACAGGGCACGGTAATAAAAAAACTCTCGCCGCATTTCGTGGAAGTATTTATCTAAACGAGTTTTTCGCGGGTATTCCTGCGATAGTTATCGAAGACGCTTTTAAATGCTACGCGCCGAATTTTAACCGCCTCACAGGTAAAGACGAAGTTAGCAAGACACAATCCTGTCAGTTCTTTGAGTATGATATTGACAAACTACAACGAATTTACAAAGACCCTCGTTGCTGTACTAATACCTTTGATGAAAGATTTGAGGTTCTGTCGCTAGGTGGCCGCGCTATATCAGCGGTAGCTGGACCTACTGATAAACTTGTCAATTCATCGTGGTATAATACTTATCGTTTTCATCAGTGGTTAAGTCAGCAGTGTTTACTTGCGTTAGACTTTGAAACTTCTATGGGACATATTACCTGTATCAGCGTGACAGGGATAAGTAACAACGATAAATCAACCATGAAAACTTGGCTTGTTGCACACATTGCACCGATTGCTCAAGATAATGAGTATGTAGGTTTCGGTGCATTTAAAGCGGTGTTGGATGCGATACTTAACCATCACGCGCCGAAAATCTGGCACAACGGTAACTACGACAATCACTATTCAATGCTTTACAATATGCCCAGCGCAGGTTTGAATTATGATACTATGTTAATGTGGCACAGCTATCGCGCTCGTATGCCGCAGAGCCTTGCAACTGTTGCCAGTATCTTTTGTGATGATTATTATTTCTGGAAAGACGAAATCAAGGGCGGTAGTGGTGAGAAGAAAACACAAGTAAAATACGCCGTTCCTGTTACTCGACAAGGGTTAATGATTTACTGGCGGTACGCTGGGCTAGACACGCATATGTGCATGACCGCGTTTTTAAAACTAATCGAGTTAGTGAACGGTAATTCTTGGGCGGGTTATAATTACGCTAAAGAATACGCACTAATGCGCGGGCCTTTGTTTGAGACAAACTTCAAAGGCATGAAAATGGACACGCCAGAACTGCACAGGTTACTAGCAGGACACCGCAAAAAATCCAGCGAAGCACTAGTTGATTTGCAAAAAGCCTCTAACCACGTTGTTAAAACTGACACCGATACCGAAGTTGTTAATTGGCTATATCACACACTAGGTGCTAATCCCCCGCCGAAAAAACCCAATCGCAAGACTAGCTTTTCGGTAGACCAGAAACAACTAATCCTTGTTGCAGAACAGCATCCTATCTTCGATAAAGCGATTGAGTACATACGCGCACATCGCGAGCCTAAAAAGCAAATTGAAATGTATCAGTCACTTAAACCCCATCATGGTCGCATGACCTACGGTTACGGATTAGCGCCTTATACTGGACGACTCAACTGTCGTGGCAGTAGTTTCTGGAAAGGCAGTAACGTTCAAAACATATCTGCAAAAATGCGCAGCTTTATGACCGCAGACGATGGTAAAGTCTTATTAGATATCGACTACTCACAAGCTGACTTGTATCATTTCGCGGTAGCTTGCGGCGATAAAAACATGATGAAAAATGTGTTTGATGATCGTGATACTCACACCGTTCATGTTGAGACTATCTTACAACTGCCTTATGAAGAAGGTATGCGCCTGCGCAAGTCTGACGACGAAGCCGAGAACGCAATAATGAATCATCCGATCACAGGCTTACGGCAGATTATTAAAAAACTCACTCACGGCGGTAACTACGGCATGACTGCACACACCGTTTACGTCAACGCAGGTAAGGAAGCTTTAGCCGCCGCAGCAGTAGCCTTGGGCTTAGACCCTTCAACTTGGTCGAGAGAAGACTATTATCAATTCTGCGACTTTGTTATGATACCTTACTTCGAAGAATACTCGCAACAAAAACCTTGGCGTAAAGATATCCTGCAACAGTGCATAGATAACGAAGGTTTAGTTACTTGCTTTGGCGGGTTAACTGTTTACTTTGACGACTACAAACGACGCGGTGAACATGCTAGTTTAACACGCGCGTTACTTGCTTTCTACGGCCAAGGCGGTACAGCAGGCATGATCAACGAAGCCATGATTAGAATGTATTACGGTAACTTGGATCAAGTCGGCAAACCGCATGTTGCAGTAGCAGACGATAACTCAACATTCATGCGTGAGCATAACATCGACTTGTTACTGCAAACACACGACAGTTTAACTTATCAAGTACCAGTCGAGGTACTTAAAGAGAGAACTTTAATAGATTACATCTTGACAATGATGGAATTACAGTGTAACTTTAACGGAGTAAATTACAAAGTACCTTGCGAAGTAAACGTCGGGCATCGCTGGTCTAAAAAGATGCCAGAGATTAAACCTAACCACACTAACGCAGAACTTGTGATTAACCTTTTAAACAATTACTCTGATGAAGGACTTCTAACTCATGGCTAAAGATATCAACCCCCCGTCACTGCCAAGTTGTGAACCAATTAACCACGTCAATGAATGTTGCCCAGATGTGCATCACTTTGTTGTTCGTCCTGCGTGCGATATTCCTATCCACATTGAACCTTGCGAATTTGATAAAGCACTAGCGGATTGCGAACCGTGCCAGTGTGTTCCTGATTTTTGTGTCGATGAACTAGCCATGACGCCTGCGGCTAAAGCTGCGGTGATGTTAATGCTAGAACGCATGCTGCAACTTGTTTCACCAGTAGCGCGTTGCGAACCTTGCGGTGATCCGTTGTCTACTATCGGACACAACCAACCGTTGTCAGGTACACAGAAACACAACGACATGGGCCAGCCTTTGTTTGAACAGTGTAACCCAGACGGTAGCGTAGGTGAAACAACTAACGCGTTTAATTCTGTCACTGGTCAAATGAACGCGGCTGTTTTGGATAATATGTGTTGCGCTTCTGGGCTAATGCACAGTGCTTTCTTGAACCGCGGGCAATCACCTTTGCGTCATAAAGGCGGTAACGCGCCGGGTTATCTTGGCGGTGTTGGCGGATTGTTTTCCAGTGAGTACCATGAGAAAATGGGCGAGTTGTTTTGCTGCGCTTATGAAGCAGTGCAAGAAGCGCCTGTTTTGGTGCTTGAAGACGAAGAGCCTGCCGAAGGTAAATCTAAAGCTAAAGCGTAAAAGAATTTCAGTCAGGTTTGCATGTTTACCTGACTGAATAGAATAAGGCGAGAAATCGGGCGGACGGACCGCCTTGTTCGACCAGTGGTTAGCGAGAGTTTTGACTGTCCCTCAAGCTTTCGCTAACCACGATTATAAACATGCTACGCAATAACGATACATAACTTCTAGCCCGAAGGAAAGAACATGACTAAGAAAAGAAAAACTAAAGCCGAAGCTAAAGCAACCGTTAAAGTTAAAGCTTCACAACCCGAACGCGAAAGCGGCGCACAGCGTGCCAGTATCGGGACAAAAATTGACACATCGCTAGTCCCTTATGAATTGATCTGTGCCGCAGCCGCAGGATTAAACTACGATAGAGAAAAATACTCTGCCCGCAACTGGGAAAAGGGTCTCAATCAAACCGACCTGATTAATTCAGTAGATCGGCACACACGCGCTATCATGGGCGGTGAACATTACGACGCACACTCAGGCTTACCTCATTTTATTTTGCTCGCATCGAGCGTAGCTATGTTTGTTAGTTCTGAAATGCGTGGTATCGGTGAGTTTGATATTCCCGAAAAACAACAAGGTAATCATTCAGTTGAAAACGCAAGTAAGCTTGCGCAGATAATGTTGTCTAACCATCACCCGCTGATCTAACTACCCGCCCGTAGTTAGCTAACAGCTTCACTAATAGCTTAAATATCCTCACAGATAATCCGCCCTATCTGAAAGACAAACATGCTAAACTCCGACGATATTCATAACAAGTTTATCAAAGATTGGCTGGACTACTGCGGTAATTCAGAAAGTCCTTTGATCTTTAATATGTGGTCAGGTATCAGTACCTTGGCCGCATGTTTAGATCGTGATAACTCTTTGCAAGTTGGACGGTTTAATCATTTCAGTAATATGTATATTTTTCTCGTCGGACCTGCGGCGGTTAGAAAATCGTCAGCAGCTTCTTTAGGCAAAAAGCTACTAGAAAAATACACTAATTGTAAATTCGGACCAACAGATACCGCAGGTAAAAAGCAAGGTTTGTTAAGTTCTTTTTACAATGCCTACGGACAGTCAGCTAAAAACGAAGAACTAGCTGACGAGATATCCGATATGATAACTGACCCAGAGATTACAAACAATCCTGTCGCAGATGCGTTTGCAAAGCACAGAGCAGCTAAGGCTAAAGCACCTAAATCCAGATCGTATGATTATGATAACGTAACTTCGAGAAGTTTGTTTATATTTGCTGACGAGTTAGCTACGCTGATCGGATTAAACCAGATCGAGATGATTAACTTTCTGACAGAGATTTATTACTGTCCAGCAGATTATCAATACACATTATCAAAAGAAACCAGAGATATTGATTATCCTTATTTGAATTTATTAGGGTGCATTACCCCGACAAGTTTAGCTGCGCATTTACCTCCGCAAAGTGTTGGGCAGGGTTTTACGTCTAGGGCTATCATGGTTTATGAAGGGGTAGCTAGACCCAAGGTATTTCCCGCGCCCGAGTTAGATAAAAAACTGGAAGCTGTCGTCGGTGAAGCTTTGAATAAAGCGTTTAACTTTATCGGCGAATTTTCAATGGCAGATCAAACTGTCGAGATAATGACTAAGTTATATTTTGGATATACTTCGAAGATTAATGACAGTCGTTTTCAACACTACGACCAGCGTAGGCAAGACCATTTAATCAAGCTTTGCATGGTCTTGGCCGCCGGAGAAAACCGTGACGAGGTACTGCCCCGTGATGTAGCAGACGCACAAGTGATCTTAGAAGCCACCGAAATAAACATGGCAGCAAGCTTAGGAGAGATCGGCTTAGACAAAATAACTATCGCTAAACAACACATGCGAGAAATGATAACTTCATCTTGGCCGCTGGGAGTTTCGGTGTCGGTACTGCGCAGCAACATGCTACGTGACATGCAGGTTAGAGAGTTTGAGGCTGCGTTAAACGCCTTCTGTACAAACGGGCTTTGCAAACTAGCTACTAAGCAACACGAAGGCCAGAAAATTGATATTGTTATGCCTACATTAAGTGACGAAGTAAAAGAGCGTAATAAAATCCACGGTAAATTTGACAAGTCATTTAGCAAAAACAGAGTAAGAGAACAAAAAGGTAAAGCTGCGACTTTGCTTGGCAAGTTTATGGAATGATTAACAACAACCCCAAGGAGAAAAACATGACTGATACATCTACTGAAACATCTAACGTGGCTATACTTCACAAGCCAAAAATCGAAACCTACCTCGACATTGAAACAGATGGAACTACAGCAGGTTGCAACGTTTGGGAAATCGGTGCAGTGATTGTTATTGATGGTAGAAAAATTGGCGAGTTTAGTGATTTTATCTTACCACAAGGCGGCAAGTCTGATCCAGAAACTATCCAATGGCTGAAAGACAAAGAACTTTACTCGCGTTACTTGCACTCATTTGAGCACGGAGTTCATCTAAGCGAAGCTTTGGAAGAACTAGCAGAGAGTATAATTAATTGCATTGAGTTTTGCAATTATTCAATGTTCACTATGGTGGCGTCTGACTACAACCCGTTAATGTCACGTGAAAATCACACCGTGTTCACATGGGGTAACTTCGATATCGGGATACTTGAGAGGTCTTGCAAGTTACCGTTTGCTAAACCTCAAGACAGAAAAGCGCCTAGATTGCCTTGGCACTATGGTTCAGGTTGTTCGCTTCGTGACGTCCACAGGTATCACGGTCTTGCCGCCGATTTTCGCCCCGACACTAGTAAGCACGAAGCTTTGGCCGACGCTAAAGCGTTGTATGATTTTGATATGGCGTTGTACGATACCATCACCGACAACATGCTAGATAATTAAACAAGTTTAAATGGAAAGGTTAGTGTGTTGACTACGAATTTTCGCGGGGAAATAGATGGAGGCAAAGCCGTAAGCGTAGCTTCGGCACAGCCGTAGGCGGTCCACGCGTAAACTAGGTAGTCAACACACTAACCAAAGGTTCCATTTATAACTTTTTAACAGGAGAAAACAAATGTCTAATAAAAAACACACTAACACACCAACAGCGTTTTTCATAGTAGTGGCTGTTCTATTATGCGGTTTTGCTGCGATATCATTTATCTCAAAAATTATCCAGTTTGTTATCCAGTTTTTATTATGACAACTACCTCAGCACTATCATGGACAAACCATAACAACCTCGTTATCGAATCACCTTCTCACCACGGATTAGCACCCGTACATTACTCAATCGAAAAACAAGGAGATTTTTTTTATTGCTACCTCGACGGAGAACAAATCGGCAAAGTTCTTGATTTAACTTTTGCCAAAATTCTCTGCGAGAAAAACAACACACTACTCTCACCTAAACTTTCACCTAAAGGAACTACATCATGTCAAGAACCTCAATAGTTTTTATCACTGTTTGCGTAATCTTTATTATTCTTAATTCCACAGTAATATCTCCTTAATCAGCAAACCTCAAAATATCCTGACCACGATCACCTTGGCCGAGCGCTCTAAGTAACGCTCGGTCACTTCGACTATACTGACTACGCATTAACCGCTCACGATACCATCTTTTAAATCCTCGCGGACTACCACCATTTGCAAAGTATCTTTCCATCACTGTTTGTATCTGTCCTGATGAAAAATTACCTACCCCTCCAGCCCTCATACCAGCCTCAACAGATGCGCTTAGTCGTGACATGCTACTCCGCTGGCTCATTTGCGTTTCCTGATCTCTCCACAGCGCTGCGGCCTTGTCAGCATCCCTCAACGCTTTCAATCCGCTGACCTGTTGAGCAAACTTGTAAAGTCCCGAAATTTCATCGTTAATTATCTCGCCTCGGCGGTTGGTACTGTAACCTTGTGCGTACTCTAGCAATCCCTTAACCGGACGATTAGGTATCGCGTAAATTAAACTTTCTTGCAGTCTTTGCCTGCCACCAACATCGCCGTTACTTGTCGCAGCTTTAAACCCTTCAAGCATAGCACTACCGCTGCGTGCTACCAACTGTGCAACGGGTGTTTCTGTAAAGTTGCCAAAGGTAATATTCCTCGGCACTGACATTTCACCGCGAGTGTGAAACGCTAATCCATCATCTGCACCCAGCAACTTTGGCAAATTACCTAAAGTCCCGTATAGCAAAACATCAGACAAGCCTTTACCAAAACCATCACGAACTAAATCTTCTGGTCTAGCTTTCTCGTCCCAAGTTTCTAAAACTTTCTCGTTAATAAATTCAAAACCTGGAACACTACTTCCGCCAAATACAAAAGCTTGCGTACCATACTGCGTAGCCAAAGCTTTCCATTGTTTGTTCTCGACATTCTGCAACAACCGTTGGAAGTAGTTAATCGCAAACGTTTGGAACATAGCTAACGGGATACCAGTAGCGCCTTTAAAAACCTCGGCTCTTTGATGCGGGCGATAGTCTGCAATAACTTTATTGGCAAAATCATTACTCAACGCCATTGCCATTTTCGGATTAATTTTACCTTGCTTACTAAACATTTCATAACCAGTTAAAAAACTAATCGTTCTTGCGTAGTCTTCCGATTTTCCACTAACCAACCCCGCGAAGTCGCCAAACTTTTTAGCACCTCTGCCCAGCGCAGTTTTTCTAGGAGCAGTTAATTCATTAACAAACTCCGCAATCTGACTGTCAAGATAACCAAGCTTACTTGCTTCGCCGATCACGTCGTTGTATTCACCTTTTAAATGCTTCATAACCGTAGTCATAGCTAACTTGCTGCCGTTAGGCACAGCAAAATCATCATCTAGCAAATCGCCCGCAACACCTACTCTGGATTTAAAAGCTTCAACACTTTCACCAGCATTACGACGCATCCATTCAACGTTATGCGGTACTGTTGTGGCAATACTCGCACTAGTCAGTGCAGCGTGACCAACTTCAAAAAACTTCAAAGCCATTGACTGTGTGAAGCTTGCAGCGCCGCGCATTACCTTGAGCATATTTGGCGGCATCTTCTCGCCCATGCCACGCTCTGCCATACGAATAGCGTACTCCGCAGGATCAAATCCAGTCTCTTTAGCCAGCTTCTCGTAAGCTGCTTGCATCGCAGCGTTACCTTTTTTACCGCCAGTTTTAGGAATACTATGTAAACCGTCAAACATCTTACCAACAGTAGTGTCAAAAATATGCTCGATAGTCATACCTAAACTACCGTATAAACTACCCTCATGTCTTGTCGAAGTGTTCAACAACTGATTAGTAAACATATCATAAGCATCATCAAACGCTACGCCAGCTTCACCAGTAACAAAGTTTCTCAAACCTTGCTTCTGCACATTAGCTACTCGTTGCAAGTTTTTAACATTCTCTAACATGCCGCTGAACTTAGTCGCAATAAACTTGCGCCCAGATTCTTCAAACATCTCACTAATCTCTAACAACTGGCCGTCAATAAAATCAGTATTAGTATACAAACCCGAACGACCGCCTGCTTCTTTCTTACCACTAGTTTGTTTCCAAGAATCACTAATGTCAATATACGCACTGTTCCAAGCTTGCTGGTGAGCCTGCTTATACTTACCAACCTCGTCACGAGTAACGATGCCGTAAACACCGTTACCCTTCTCATTGTAAACTGGAACTTTTTCACCTTCATTAATTACAGTTTTACCGTTAACAACAACTTCTAATTGATCTCCTTGAGATCGCTGCCTCATAAGTTCGGCAATCCTTTGATTAGCCAGTTTCTTACCTTGAACAATATTACCTTCGGTAATATAATCCACTACCTTACCAAACTCGTCAGTAATAAACACCATTTCTTTACCGTAACGACTAGGCTCAATAGTGTGACCATTGCGATATTGCAAACCACTGCGACCTAGGTGCTTTGCTAAAACGTTATCCATACTCCATCGCATATCACTAAAGCGTCGCACTTCTGCCAAAGCAGCCAGCGATAATTCATCCATAATTAACGGTACACCATTACGTGCAACTGGATCAGGCATAAACTCAGGAACTTGTTTAAGTCCCATTTGTTCTGCTATCTTTTTATTCTTTTTGTTTTCAGGTTCGAGTTTAATTCTTCTGCCGCTTTCAACAAAATTATCAGCTAAAACCCAGCCTTGTTGCATAGCAGAATGATAATGCAGAAATCTTGCAGCACTTTCTTCATTGCCTTTAACGCGCAGCTTGTTCATAGCTTTAGTATTATTTTTTAATTCATTCGCAGCAAAAACTTTAGCTTGTCTTTGCCAGATATCCGCAATAATTCCAGCACTGTCAGCACCTTCAACACCACGCAATAAATAATTCAAACTAAACGGCGTAAGCTGACCGAACTTATCAAACAACGGTTGATCAACAGCGTCTTGTGAGATAACCTTACTTCCATCACGCATCGCTTTAGTCAACATCGGGCTATTAATTAACGCATCATCAATTTGACCAAACATTTCTGCGCCAGCAGTAGTCCGAACAGCTTCACCTAATTCGTTTTCGCGTAATTGTTCGTGACGCTTTTTAATATCAATTAAGTTATGCGTATCAAACATACTGTTATCAACACGACCGCTTTTGCTGACAATAAATGTCAAAGGTTCTTGCGGATTTTTCAGGCGTTTAAATAAATCAGTCTCAATTAATCTTTCAATCCCTGTGCCTTTTTCCGCAAGCAAATGCGCGGAAGTACCTTTAGTGCTGCCCAGACTAAGATGCTGTTTAAAGTCTTCCATCGCCTCAACGTAGTCATTACCTACAGTCTTTTTACCTGCACGGTATAAATCTTCAAACCACTGCAAAGAGTAGTTATTGCTGTTAAAGTTATCACTAAATTTTAGATTTAAAATCGCACCAATAGACTCGCTGTTATACAGGTCTTGTCCCGACTTTAGTGCTTTAAGTTGCGCAGCTTTTAACTTACCAAACTCTTTAAGCTTCGCGTCTAAACTAGCCTTTTTCAAAGCACTAAGAGTTCCAAACTCACTAGTGTCAAACATTTTATCCAACGGACTTAAATCGTCTTCTAAGTTCAAACGTTTAGCCGCTTCGATTATATAATCAAACGTCATGTGATTACTGTTTTTTGTAATCTTGTGGCGAGATTTAACTATGATACTATCATCGGCTAAAGTTTTGCTTAAGTTTTTTTGCGCTCTTGCCATAGCAGCGTAGGGTTTAGTCATCTCGCGAACACTTAAACCAGCCGTTGTGCTAATCTGCTTATTTCCACGAACAATTCGACCGTCAGTAGTCACGCCTAAAGTAGTATCCTTGCTACCCTCTGAAGCGTAAAACACTTCATTACCCGCGCCTTTGACTTTGTTGTTAACTTTAGATACTTTAACTTTACCGCCGTCGAAAATAGTAGGCTGGTTAGGATTAGTTGACAAGTTACCAACGCTACTAACACGCACAGCATAAGCATCACCTTGTAGGTTTTTAATCTGCGTATCAATATCAATCAACTCACCGTTAAGTTTATTCCGTAACGCATCATTAGCCGCATCAGCTTGCGAAGCCTTTAACTCGTCGCGTTGTTTTTCTAACTTCTTAACCGCGGCTGCGCTTTTGTTAACAAAATCAGACAACGTATCGCCAGTTTCAATACTTAATGTATTAGCGATCATTTTATCATTCCCGCGCGCTACATCTAAAACAGTATCAACAACGCCTTGCGTGACTGTGACATTACTAGACATACCACCTAACGGTGAGTTTTCTGTTAATTGTTCAGTAGCTTTACGTGCATTATTCTGGGCCGCAGAATTTAGATTATTAAAAGTACCTTGCAATTCTGGCGCGTCAGCTAGTATGTCAACAGGAACACCGAGTGAAGTCTCGTCGATAATTTTACTAGCAGTTACTAAGTCTAATCCAGCGTCGTCTGAAATGATATCTCCACGCTCTAACGCTTCACGCGCAGCACGACCACCAGCACGCTTTAACGCGGGCGTAATAAACAACTGACCTAGCGCACCACCTAAACCTAATCCTGCCGCTGACATATAAACCATATCGCTAGTCTTCTGACCTTCTGGAAAGAATAACTCGCTTTCACTCATAGCGCCAAAGATAAACGCTTCTGCCGCCAAACCACCCCTTAAATCATTAGCTGCTGTTGCAAGGCGTGCCTGACTACGCAGCTTTCTTCCGTGAGCAAATGTGGTAGTACCCGGCGCAGCGTTGCTTCCAACAACCTCACTAAACTTCGCGTACTCTTGAACAAGATCATCTACTCTGCTTTGATTAATTGAAACAGTTCTGTCAATAGCTCGACCAACACTACCACCTTTTTGCAAAACACTACTTATCATTCCGCCAGATCGTAACAACTTACTTGCTGCCCCAGCGCCTACAAACATACTAGCTACATCGCCTGCAAAACGATAGCCCACTTTGTTGCGCTTATACATATCGCCAGCGTTTTCGTTTAGACCGTTAAAGAATCTTTCAAAGTCTTGATCGTCTACAATACCTAAGCTTTGTCCAATAGTATCTAAACCACCAGCTACAGCCCCGACAGGCGCAAAGGCTATTGAACCCGCACTAATCCTCTGATTGCGACGACGCTCTCGATGATAATTAACTATTTCTTCGTTAGCAAACTCTTGCGGGTCAATGAAAATACTTTCGGTCATGTTTAGTTTCCTTGGCGGTTAAAATCACTAAGTTGCTGTCGGCTTAAAAAACCTTCGTTTAATAAGAACTGAGCAGTTGGTCTTTCAATAGGCGCGGCTTCTGGGTCGAACAAAGCTTTACCTTGAGAAATATTATTTGCAGCAGTATCAGTCATAATCTCTCGAAGATAATTATTTTTAGCTTCTTCGTAAACCGAACTACTTTCAAAATCATTACTCACAGCTAACTCTAAAACACTATCAGCTTCTTCAAACTCTTTATTAATAAAACTATCTTGAAAGTTCTTTTCTAAACTACTCCCTAAAGTTTCAGCAAGTGATCTTAACACTACTCGACCTTCGCGATCGGCAACGTTGTTAGCATATCTTTCGCTGAACATAGAAAGCAACGCTTTATCTGTACCAGACCTAGGCAAGTAAGCTTCAGCTGCTTCTTCAGAAAATCTTTCCATGTTATCAAAAGCAAACTTTAAAGGATTAGCTACGTCTTCACCAATACCCATTTCAACTAAAGTAGCCTGATGATCTAAAGACAACGCAGTTAGCGCTGATAAATTCAACTGCTTAACCTGAACAGGATTTCCATTCATGTCAGGCAAAGTAACCCCTGCTGTACTTTCAGGATTTTCTCTGTCAGTTACTTTAAAATCTACGCGCCCTATTAAATTTCGAGCAGCGGAACCTGTTATTGTTCCTGTAATCGGGTTAAATATTTCATCGTGCATAGCTTGCACACGCTCTAACATATCCGCTTTTTGTCCGTCTTGCAGATCACTGCGCGCACTAATCTCTTGACCAAGTTGAGCGTAACTAGCACGTATTCCACGCATCAAGATATCACTAGTAATCTCACCAACGAAAGCCTGTTTTAAACTAGCTCGTGCGTTTGGATCGTTAGAAAAAAGATTATGTAAAGGCAAAGGCACTCTACCGGAAGCAGGTGTTCTTTGTCCTGAATTGTCAGAATATAATTCAGCGTCACTAGCAAATTCAACAGATTCTAAAATCTCTAGTATGTTATTGACTTCTTTATACTTTTCTGTAACTTCAACTTCGCGTTGATCATCGGTAATATTCTCAAGATAATCCTGTGCCATGCCTAGGTTAGTAAACCCGTCAACGTTAAATAAACTGCGATAAGCTTCTTCCAGTTCAGGGATATTACGTCCAGCACCTTTAACTAGTTCTTCGCGCGCTTTACCTAGTTCGTCAGTAAGTCGTTCTCCGGCTTTACCAGCTTCTTCTAAGTCACCTCTTAATAAAGCGCTGGTTAAAGAATCCTCAACAGCTTGAACTCCAGCGGTGAGATTATTTGACGTGCTAATATCAACACCCATCCTTTGCAAAGTTAAATAAAACTCGCCAATACGATTTTGATTACTTGCGCCTATTTGGTTTAACATTGTTTTAGTGGCAATATCTAAGTCTGTTCCGCTACCAACTAAGCGACCACTTTCATCAGCTTCTACTAACAATCCCAAAGCTTGATGGACAATTCCCGCAGGAAACTTACCAACACCTGCGCCTAAATCAATTTCACGTAGTGCCGGTTCGCCGTTTTCAATTAACTGTTGGTTAGTTAAGTCAAACTCGTCAATAAGGTTTATCAAAATTTGTGGGTCAGAATAATTAACTGCAATTTTATCTGCTTGCAAAGCATTAGCGGCTACGTTACCTTGGAGCAAGCTAATCTGTTCGTTAGATTTATTCTTTATCATTGCTTGCTGACGATCTTGCACATAGGCTCTTGGAATATCTTGCAGCTTACCTTCAGATAACATCTGACCAATTTGCGGAATAGTCATTTCATCTAAAACACTATCCCATCGGGCTACTTCCGCAGGAGACGCAGCCGCAGCAATTTGTTCAGCTTGATTTTCAATAATAGTTGTTTTCGCTCGGTCACTACGCAAAGCAAGCTGTTGAGGTTCTGTCATTACTCCGCGAGTTAAATCAGCAAGTTGTTTATTTAATTCACTTTCACGACGCTCTAAAGCTTTAATGTCATAAGTTCCTGCACCAGCACCAGACCAACGCATACGAATACGATCATCCATTCCAGAGATTGAATTACCGTGGTGTGCAAGGTTATCTAACTCGTCAATAATACCGCGCATTTCTGGCGTGATTTCTTCACCTGCTGCCGCATACTGATTTAAAACTGCAGCGCTGTTAGCGTGCCTGCCCTCAACTAAATCTCGCGCCGCTTTTGAAGAACCTTGGTTAGTTCCTTGCAGAGTTGCTAAGTTACTAGCAAATCCTGTAATAGTCGCGAGTTGTTGTGGGTCAGTTTTATCATTACTTGCAGAAGCAAACGCTGCAAACAAATCAGTATTGCTTTGCGCAGTAGTTGACGCTGGCTTAGTAGCAGTATTATCACCGCGTGCTTGTGGTCGCTTGCCCATGTTTTTTACTCCGAAAGCTTCTGTGAAATTTCGCGGTCAAGTTGATTGTGTTGCTCTTTAACCATCGAGTGAAACAACTCGTTACGTTGCAACGGTTCTCTAGAATTGTTTTGAAGTTGAGCAATTAAATCACTGTAGTCTGGATCGTAGTCTGTTGAAGGTGTATCCGACGAATTGCGATTAGTATTACGCGCATTGCCAAGATTAACAGAAGCCTCATTAGATAACCGAATAGATGTATCAAGACGAAACTTATCAGGATCGGCGTAAACATCGCCTACGGGTTTTTCATCAAGATTAACTTCATATCCTAGTCCACTAGTGTCAAACACTTGAGCGCCAAGATTATTACTTTTACCTGCAAACCTGTGACCGCCAATAGTAATAAACTCTCCGCCGCTTTCAGCAAGCTTACTAGCCCACCATCGGGGAGCCATACCATTACGCATACCTTTAGGTGCATAATAATTAACAGCACCGTTAGTCATATCAGGAACTTCACCAGATAAAACTAAATCAACTACTTCCGCAGCGCGGTCGTATTGTCTATCTCCAGGATTATAACGCGTGGCTAAACTGTTACCGCCGATTAAAGCGTCGCCAGTTGGAGCATTAGGGTCTCTCCAAGTAGAGTATTGATCTTTTTGTAAAGCAACATCTTTAATCCTGTCGGGATAACGACTATCGCGAGTGCGGTTTAAAACGTTGTGAGCAACAGCAGCTTGTCCAGTCATTGACTCGCCGTTAGCTTCACCGATAACAGTACGAATTAAAATATCCCTATCGTCTGCGCTAACGTAGCTAGAATTAACTAAACCTTGAGGTCTAATCTGCGGACGACGACCTTCTACACGCTGAGTTTGCGCAGCAGAAACCCGCGCGTTAAAATCACGGTAAATAGCCAAAGCTTTAGGATCGTTAATCATTGCCATTTTAGTAACGCCGAGTTGAAGGAAAAAGATTTTCAAGAAACTTGCCTAAGTCATTGATATCTTCGTTATCATTATTCAAATTAACTAAACCATAACCTTTTTGGAAGCTTTGCGTAGGATTAGATTGACCAGAAGAAAACGGGCTAGTTGAACCGCCAAATCTACTGCCAGTGCTTGACGCGTTAGCTCTACCGTTTTTACGGTTTTCTTTAAGATAAAGATCAATTTCTTCCGCAATTTTTCTGCTAGAAGAAGCGGCTTCTCCGCCGCTACCTAAAGCGCCTGCAAGATCACTAACTGTACTACCTTTGCCGATACCACGCGAAGCTAGTAAACCTGCGGTCTCTTTACCTGTATCGCCTCTAAAAGCAACAAGGCTTTCGCGCGAAGCTTTTGTAAAAAACCCTTCAGGTAATCCGCCAGTAGTTCGCAACAGTGCAGTCGCAGCACCCATTGTACTAGCCCGTCGATCAGCGGTTTCAATTAACGCGCCGCGTTCTGTTAAAGCCAACACCTTAGCATTACGCAAATCTTCTAACTGTGAAGATGCGAGTTGTCTACGTTCACGATTACGACCTAGAAAAAAATCATCTAACACGCCCATAACTTAAATTCCTCCCGCAGCAGCCGCAGCTGCTAAAATGTCATTAATGATACTACCTGCGTCAACCACGTCTTGACTATCGTCGATATAATCTCCAGAAGTATCTGAAATATTAGCAACCGATTGATTGAACTTAGCAGTAACTCCGAGTTCTGAAATATCGCGAGCGATATTGTCTTCAACATCTTCTGTCGCACAAGCCCCGCGCAAAACTTGAAGCAAGTTACTGTACTTACCAAAGTCAGCTTCATCACCCTGAATATACGCTGCGTATGCACGATCAAAAGCGTTGGCTACTGTTTGTGCTTCCAGCGTTCTTGCGTTAAGATTAGCTTCAGCCCGCATCGCAGCCATTTGCGTAGCGTTATCTGACAAAGTTTTAGCAATAACAGTTTGCGGAAAACAACCTCGTGTAGTTCCAGCGATAGAGTTTAACGTAGTTATCCGAGAACAAAGTTCCTCTTCTAACCGCCGACGTTCTTCGTCAGCTATCGCATCAGCTTGTTCTTCTAATGCGTCGTAAAGTTCTTCTTTAGCGTAAGTCCAAAAACAGTCAGCATACTCACGGATAGTTTCACGATTACTAATCGTGATACCTGTTGCAAAGTGATCATAATACTGACAGACAAGATCAGACAACTTGGCTAGTTGATCTTCGTCGAATAGTTTTGTTGTCGAATTAGTGTCACGATCAGTATCATCAGAAGTGTTGTTATAATTTAAACCTGCGCCGTAACTAAAGATACGTTGCGAAGAATTTTTCCACTGAAAAGTGTCGTTAAGGTTTACAGTAACGTTAGTCATTTTACGAACTACCTCTCAGCGCTGAGTTTTTCGGTTTATTAATACTGCACTGGATTGAATAAACTGTCAAGACCTACCACCCCTTTTAGTGATTGTAATTTTTTAGAATTTTCTTGCATAAACTCCATCATTTGATGAGGTGAAGAAAAAGGACTACTAAAAACACTAAGCAAACAAATATCACCTTGATTAGACTCCGCAGGTGAAAGCGGTCTGATATCATTAGCCTGTAAAAGCAAAGTATATTCGTTAACATACTTCCAACCAAGCAAAGCAACTGGTTGAATTTTCTCACCAACCTGACGAACAACTACAACGTAGTTATTTCCAGCTACACTTGAAGTGATTTCATTAATAACTTGAGACATTGGCATTTTAGCATAACGATAATCAAAATGCAGCAACGTAGCAATCACTCCAATAGCCTCGGCGGGACGTTCGTATGTGACAATATTGTACTGACTTACATCTAAGTCGGTTAGTTCTTTATCGGACGAATAATCAGTCATGTTTTTGTTTCCTTAATACTCTTTTAGTTTGGAACCTTTATTAACGATATTGACACCAAGTTTGTCGGAGCATCGCGTTTCACGCTACGGCGAAGCTTGCGCTTCACCTTCGGTTCACTTTTTTGCCCCGCCAAATTCGTGTAAATACACGTTAATTTTCCAAACAAAAACAGCACAAGCTGGGAGGAAGCCTGTGCTGTTTAGATAAGCTATCGTTGCTCTAATTTAAAGCAGTACGATAACCGATGCAGAAGTAACTCGGGCAGTTTGTTCGCAACTTGCTGTTAGCCCGTCTTCGTTAGTAACGTCATAAGTACCATCAAACACCGCACCTGTTGTTGCACCAGCAGCTACTCCGCTAACAACTGTTCCATCCTGCGGAAGTACATGATCAACGCCTGCCGAGTCAGTAACCGTCAAAGTACCTACAACATTAGAGATTGTTATTGTGGAACTTGAGTACAGAACACCGTCCCAAGACAACTGCGAGTTACCTGTTGTTAAGTCAGCGCCGATTTTTGTTGATGCGCAAAGTGCGATTTCTTCGTCAGTTGGTTCTTCATCTTCTGGCGGGCAACCGTCCATCAGCGCACTAACGTCAAGACAGTTGTCAGCTAGTGCGTAGAAATTTGAGAAGTCGCTGTTGGGAGCAAACAAAGGCCAGTGCGCCACACCACCACACGTTTTACCATCAAACAAGATACCGCGCATATTACCTGCGCAGAGTAAAAAGCCAATCTGTCCGTGTACACCTTTATAGCTTTTTACTGCATTAGGGTCGCGAAAAATAGCGTTACGAATTGGATCACCAACCGAAGGGTTAGCAGGATTTCCTGAAGTTCTTTGTGCCATTAGTTAGTACCTTTTTGTTTAGTTATTTTGAGTGACGGGTTTTTCTGTTCCTCGTCTCGTGCAAGAAGCAAGTTAATAATCCGACGTTGTTCCTCGTCTCGTGCGTTAGTTTCAATCCGCAACTCATGTATTTCAGAGCGCAGCTTTTGAATTTCTTCTTCGTATTTAGTCAAGTCATTAGCCGCCGGATCAGCGATTCGCTTAAACGCAGTAGTTGCAGGTTCTGCAAACAACCCGATAATCACGATCATTATTGTTTTAACTGTTTCGTTTATTGCATCTGCGTAGTAAAACAGTCCAAACATTAGGCCACAAATCACAGTCATAAACAAGATGAAACCGATCAATCGACCTGCGTAATTTTGCGCAAAGTTCATTGGTTAATCCAACCCAACTATAACACGACCAAGGCGATTAGCCGGACCGTAGTGAACGAGAGAAAAACTACGCGCGTTACTAAAGTAAAACCCAGCAGCTACAAGCGCGGCAGATTGTTCATCAGTCAAATGCCAGTGATCTTGGAAATACTTAACTGCACCCCAAGAAGTGACAGAATGGCCGGGAGGTACTTCGGGGTGCGTAGGGCAACCTTCTGGATAGTAGCTAACGTTCGTACCTTGCATTTCTTCGGGGCGAGGTTTGCCGAAATAATACTTAGCCTCAAAAGCCATTTCCATCCATTGACTAAGTAGCGTGCTAAACTTGTTCATCGGATGCACTACTTTGGATAGAAAATCGTTATGCTCTGGGCTGATTTGTTCTTTAGGTAAAGCGCCTGTTGAGAGTAACCAGCTTTGCATAGCACTAAACAAGTGCCACGGTTTATCCATATGCACAATGTTAGCTAATCCCTGCGGGTTGCGAATAGACAAACCTTCGCGTTTTAACAATTCAGGAAACTCAGGAAACTCTCCCCAGCTATTGTCCCAATGTTTACGCAAAAACCCCCAAGGCATTTCACCTCGGCGAACTTGCGCATGTGCATAAATAACTTCATCACACATTTCAGTCAAACCTGCGACAGTGCTATACTGATGCGGCAATACAATACCGTGAGGTTTACCCACACGTGGAGAAGCTAGTTTGCTAGGTATCAAATTACCTAAAGCAGTTTGAGTTAAAGGATAAACTAGCGTATTATCGCCCGAACCTTTTTGAAACGTTTTCATTTGATTATCCTTTATTTTTTACGAAGAAAGAAACCGAGACTTCTGCGAAGTCTTGCACCAACACGCCCATCACTAGCAGCACCGCGTAACGACACAGTATGGAACCCGATAACAGTATGTGTTCCGGTTACTGGAATAGGCACATCATTAGAGTTGACCATTTTATAGGCATTGTTAGTTTGTCCCCCGCCGTCGGCTGCATTAGCCAGCGTGATAGACGTGAGCCTGTTAGCCGCAGCAGAACTAGGCGTGTTACCGTAATTCAGCAAAGCAACTTCTATCCGTGTACGCGCCGCGTAAGTATCCGCGTGAAAGTACATGCTTTCTACTAACCATCCCGCATCAATAGGTAGTCCGATAAATCCAGTAGCGCCATTACCGTATGACCACTCCGCAGAGTTATTAGTCATAGCGCCACTTTCTTCCGCCCAAATATCACGGTACTCGAACAGTTCTACTTCTTCGTAATCTGCAAACGGATCAACAGCTACGTTATCTTTTTCACAACATGGTTTAATTGGCGGCATAGTTATCTCCTAATTCGGCAAATTCGCCGCTTTTATCTTGGGGCCAAATTTCAACAGCTGCGGAGTAGTGTTGCAACATATCTTCCCAGATTATTACAATATCACTATGCAGACCGTTATCTCGTGGGTTCATGATGAAGTATTTACCTTCAGGACTAACGCACAAAAAATCCCAGTCGCTGTCTTCTCTTGGCTTTCGTTTTGATTTTGGTGAACGGCTGCCGTTAATATACAGCTTTTTACAAAAATCATATTTAATAAACCCGCGCAAAAATTCAAGAACTTTTTCTTTTTCAACACTTAAATCTTTGCGCGGGTTACTCATTTACTTACCACTACAAGCGGTAAACGGATCAGTGCCGAACGGTGTAGTACCGCCAAGTGCCTCGCTAGTCAAAACGCCAGCCGCATCAACACTAATTGTCCGAGTGTCGCTGTTTTGAGTAATAACTAGTGACTCGCCACCAACACCGTTATAGTCGATCTGCCAAACCGGACGCTGCGAAGTTCCGACACCTGCGTCAGTGTCTATCGTCATTGTCCAAGGACCAAGCGCATTAACCGCTGCAATAACCGGACCATACCAAGAAGACTTATTAACACCGTCACCGATAGCCAGATAATCAATCACAATAGGCGCACCGCCATTAACGGTAAACGACATAGTTTGTCCAGCTTCAAGTTCTTTCTCTGAGTAGTAATCAAAAGCTTCCATCTTAACGCAAGCTTGCACAGTAGCTTTTTTAGGACAACACGCAACAAAGCCCAGATCGCCTTTATCCAGCGGACCCCAAGCGAGAGTACCGTCAATGCTGTTAATACCAGAATAACCTTGGTAAAGTTCTCCGTCGGCGCCTTCATAACAGCCTTCCATAACCAGCACAGTATTTGTTGTTTGACGAGAGCACTCAACAACTTGATCACCAGCTTGCAGCGCATAGCTAGTCCATTCAGGAACCGTAGGATCAAACTTTGAATAAACAACAATTTCTGAAACCTGATTACCTAGATAATCATAACCGCGTTCAGAAAACACCCCAACTAAAGGAACAGGAACACCATCAGCGTCAACGATACAGAAGTCAATCACTTCCCAATCTTTACGAACAATCGCTTTAAGCGTGTCGTTAATTGTGCCAAGCAAATCTTCGATAATCGCAAACTGCGTAGGATCAATCAAAGCAGTAACCGAACCATCAATCGTCAGCGTAGTAGCCGGATCAGTCAAAATATCAACAAGATCTTGATAATTCGTTACTTCTATTTCAAGTCCATTCAACGCATCTTGGATACCAGACCAGTCAACAGTAACATCGCCTGAAATAGACACTGTTCCAGTTACCTCAACAGGTCCGCCCGACGTGTCAATAGTTACTGTAATATCTTCTAGTGAATTAGCCAGATCATCACCAGTCGCAATCAACTGCGCAATAATATCGTCTGCAATACTTTCAAGCAAAGCAGTCAAAACCGAGTCCGCAGTAACTTCTAGCGGTTGCGGCATACAGTTCTGCAACGCGTTACAAAACGCTTGCTCAATTTCAGCGGCTGTCAGGTTAGGTCCGGTCTGGGGTGGACACCCTGAATTTGCATTAATAGGTGGCATTGTAGTCTCCTTGGTTATTAGTTTACTTCTTAACAGGCTTGCCTTTAAGCGGCGTTACCTTACTTCCCATTGCCATATGGATAACTCCCTTGGCAACAGCTTTGATAGTTTTCGCAGGTTTACGTGCAAGCACTCCGTCGATAACTTCTTTTCTGATTTCTCCACAAGTTCCACAAGTCATTAGCTTATCACCGTTCCGTTAGTTTTAACTTGTGTTTCAGGTTTTTCCTCGCAACCGCAAGGTTCTTCGACTTTTACACAGTCTTTAGTCTTCGGCGCGCAGCGGTATTTATCAACTTGGGTACTTCCACCCGTATTAATATTTACAACGCTGGTTTTGTTAATCGTGGTGATAACGTCACTACTTCCACAGCATTTATCATCATCAGTTTTGACTGTGATTTCATCATGATCTTCGGCGCAATTTTTATCACTCGAAGCTACTCCGCACTTTTCACCGTTGTTGTTGTAAACAGTGTGGCTTTGAGTTACCATGATATTGTTGCCGTGACTACCATCATGACAGTCGCGTCCGTGTTGACGCTTTAACCCGCGGTGACAGCAGCAAACTTTTTGATGGCAGCTATTGCAGCAGCCTTGCTGACGTCCACCTGCGTCTGCGTTAATTTCCACTTTCATCTTATTATCCTCTAATTAATTAACCGTAAAAGCTGTTTACCAACAACCACGGTTTGTAGGCTGCACACGCATGTTACCTGAAAGATCACGACAGCGCGTTTTAACAGCACTAGCTATCGCAGGATTTCCAGCTAAAGGCTTGCTTTCAGGAACGCCACCCGCAGGTGACGCAGTACCCGCAACAACAGTCGGAACACCTGTGTTAATGTCGATATATCCAAGACTTCTCGGCGGCCACAAGTCTGCCTGCGTAAGCGGTTGATCTGCAATAGCGCCTTTATTCGGCTGAACTAAAACATTATCTTCCATAACCATACTAGGGCTGATGGTAGTTGTTAAATCTCTGATATACGCGATTTGCTGATTAACTGCCGCAGTACGTTTATCATGCACAGTGCAACCAGCTACTTTGTTACGAAGTAAACCAACACCTGCGGTTATCGGCTGCAACAAAGCCAGCACTTCGGAAGTTTCAAAAACATCAGCAATTTCATTAACATCGGGGACAGTAAACAAGTTGTTCTTTATCGTAATTCCGCTGGAAGCTAAAGCGATATAACTCTGCGTCATATGCGAAGCAACAAATACACAATAAGAAACAACCATATCAGCATCACAGTTAGTAACACCAGCTGCCGCCCCGCCGGATTGATCTTTATTCTGGTTAGCCATGAGATTAAAGCCACCTTCAAAAGAACTTCTCAAATACCGCTCGACACTACCAGCGATCTGCTCTTGGTTAATGCGCTCGCAAGGTTGTTCGGTATAATAAGGAACCCCGCCGATAACCACATTAGCGATCCAGCCGTTAGCAGTGTACGCATCACAACCCTCGACAACACTCTCTACGGGTTGTTGTGAACTATTTCGGAAACAACCGTGTGCATTGTTAAACCCGTCTTTAGGTCCGCCAGACTGCGCTTCTGGTAGTTGAATAATTCTAGTACCTAAACGACTATGCCAGATACCAGCACCCATAAACGCACCGTAGTTCGCGTAACCATCAACGGCAGTATTAACCAGACCAAGCCCACCAACGCCTGCGCTGCCGCTACCTGAAATAACAAAGTTGTCAGGCATACCTTTTAAGAACCCGTCAACGACAAGAATATTTGGAGTTTTTGCACCTGTCGTAAAAATAAACTTACTGCTAAAGTTACCCGTCTCAGTAACTGGATCCCAATCTCCGAAAACAACAGGGTTAATTAAACGGAAGTTTTTATTAGCATCACTAAACCAGAACATATATTGCTGCGTCGGATTAACCTGCTCTAAAGAAGCACCTGCTAAAAACTCAACACACATATCAGGATGATAATCTCGAACCCGCACGCCAAGCGTCTTGTGGGCTGTATTAGCTTCAAGGATATATCTAGTTCTCGTCAACGATAACGCAGGATTAATTGAGTAATCAAACGCGTTTTTAACCGTAGCAAAAACCAGCATCGCAGGGTCAGCAGGATTAGGGGTTAACGTTGGCGAGATATAAAAAGTATTAGTATCATCAAACACTGACGACTTGTCATTTAAAGTAATAGTCTTAGGCGCTGCCACCGAAACACAACCTGTTTGTTTGTTAGTAACAGTCCGGTTAATAGCGTAGCTACCGCTTTCTTTATAACAGTGATCAGCAATGTCTGATAACGAGTAACCAGCATTACGCCAGTTTGTTAAAACATTTTGCGGCGCCGTGTAAGTATACGCGTCTGAAAAAGTTGTTCTAAAATCATTATCGTGCTTTTCAACATAGTCGGGATCACTAGGATCATCCATACCAATTTCAGTTGATTTAACACGTACAATATTTGGCGCAAGCCCGTCAGGAAGTAAAAATGAAATATTGTCAAGAGTTGTTGAGCACTCTATCTTGTAGTCCGCTTGCAAAAGCAATGTTTGATTAGGTCCAATAGAAACTGGCGCGGAAGTTCCGTTTGTGAAATTTCCACTTGATAATAGTTGTTTCGATCCAGACAAAACAGCAGGAACTACAACAACATAACTTGTTGTCGCATTAATGTTAACAGTAAACTCGACAACGCCGAGGCTGTTTGTATTTCCCGCCATGACAAAAGTGCCGTCAGGTAACTCTAAGTTAACTACGACACCTGATAACGGTAAGTCATTAGGATCACAATTCAGATAAACCTGAATTGTTGCATCTTCAAAAACCGCGTTAGGATTACGTGGATGGTGAGGGATTGCGCAGATAACGTTCTCCCCCATAGCCACGTAATCCGTGTCAGGATCAGTGTCAGTGTCCACGACTAGCTGGTTAGTCACCCAAGGTTTGTTGGGCGTGAAGTTACTCATCAGCTTTCTCCGTACCTCGCGCCATTTGTTTTTGACGGTATTCAGCGCGTTCCTTAGCACGTTTCTCAATCGCTGTCTTCGTTTCATTAATCCGGCTTTCCATTGCACGTTGTTCGGCCCAGTAAGCAGCGGTATGCTCTGCTTGACTAATTTTTAAATGAGCCAAAAATTCTTTAGGGTTGCTTAAGGTTTCTTTTCCGCGAACAAGCGCAGAAAACGGAAGTTCACCAGTGATCCATTCTTTTTGATAATAATCACGCAATCCTTTGTCGGAAAAGTAAGTTACTTCACCTGTCGAGATAATTGACCAAAGACCGTCAAAAACCTTCTGGACTTTTTCTTGAGAGTAAACAACTAACTTCAAAAGTTTCGCGGTTTCTCCAGCATTATTGCGAAATTCTTTTTCGGCTTGTTCAGCACTGTCTGCTTTAACAGGCTGAAAAGTTGCCCCTAGTCCTTCGTGACTAACGTCGAAATCACCAAGTTTAATAAAAAAAGTCTGCATTGTATTTCTCCTTAAACCACATCAACGCCAGCCAACAGTCGGCCTTCTTCTACTGTAATAGTGCCTTTTTCAATTTCAACAGGCTTTTGTCCTGAAAGGACATTAATTGGCTCGATGTAAACGCCTGACTGATTATGGACGCGCCACCAGTAGCGCTCACGGCGATCAAAAGGATCGCCTGAGTTATCGCGGGCAACGTTATGCTCGTACCAAGTTTCAGTATCACCTCGCATTAAATCGTCATGCGTCATGGTGCCAGCGTTGTTGGCAAGAAGCGTCCTTGTTACACGTTGCCAATCCATGACGCCAAACGTGACTGTCTCATTAGCTTCAAGCATCAGCATATTGAGTCCGGTATCGCCTTCGACATTCATATAGTTAGTCGAGTTAGCAAGTATCGACTGGCCCATGTCTAAATCAGCTGGGTCGATAACAAACGGTGAAACGTCATGATTAGATCGCTGTACGTCAACTGGCGTATGAGCCAAGTTAATAAACAATCGTTCAGGATTAGCATTACCAGAGAACACACCACGCAAGGGATCACCAGTTAGCTGTCGAGGCGGTGTGCCAACATACAAGCCTTTACTGTCAATCGGCGCAAACACGACTTCTTGAGTAGCACCAGAAGCGCGTGCACCATAGAAACCTTTGAACAACCATTCACGCTTAAACGACGCGCTGTTGATAAAGGTAAAGAAGACAGGATGTGGCGCGTCGTTCGGGTTAGTGAAAGTGACTGTTTGGATAGGCATCTCTACGGGAGTACCGTCAGCGATATTCCGGTTGTTATACGGAGCACCGCCTCGATAACTACCGATAGGCTTGTCCATCAAGACGCAGTAACTCGCGCCTGCGACAACACAACCTTCGCCCATTGACTCGTTTTCGCAACAAGCAAGAGTATACGGCGTAGATAATCCAGTGATAATATCAAACTTAACTTCACCAATTATCTCGTTATCTGTGTTGACGACGATCAGGTGAGTAAACCCTGCTGGAACTCGCGGCCAAGTAGCTGGGTCTGTTGTGATAGTAACCGTTACGCCGTTATCGTCCCAAGTATCGCCAACTACATAAACACCAGCATCTTCACCGCCTTGTGACCGCCACTCACCGTCGCAGTAGCCAAAAAACGTATTAGTTGTAGGATCAAAAGCTATGTCTGAAATATTTATATCAGGCTGATTATCTGGATCGTCCATATCCACACACTGCAACGGATTACCGCCAGTAGACATTGGAATGTAAGAGATAACACCATCGCCAGAAGTGTGTGTAATGTAATTGCTACCGCTAACCAGCGCATCACCACAAACATCAAGCACGCCTGTGCCAGCTAGATCATCGTCAGCAGTGACTTTACCCATTGAACTATGAACATTATCAGGCGAAGTTAACGCAGCTATCAAAGCAGAGATATCTTGAACAAGCGGCGGACCTGCTTGTCCAGAAACATCAAAGATAGTCTGATAAGTTATCGTACCTGCGTCGAGGTCAATTACCGGATTAACAGTTCCGTCAACAAACAGACCTTCGGTTTCTGTGCTTCCGGCTGGCGGGAAGGGATAATTAGTAGTAATGCCAGTAATCGGGCTTGTGACGTTAAAGCTAAGCCCATCATCTGCCAGCGTTACAATGTTGTTAGTGTCAACATTAGACAGGTCAACTGACCAGTCGTAATTAACCGCGCCCGTATCAGGGTCTACTGTCGTGATAAACGTGACAGAACCGTCTTTAGAAGAATGTGTCACAGTAGTCGCTGGATCGCCGTTACCGAATAGTACCTGTAATTCAGCGAGACAAGTAGCACCACAAGCGTCACCTAACTCTGCGAGAAGTTGCTCACAAAGCTTAGTATTAACGCTGAGTTTTTCCCAGTCAATAGTGTACTGAACTGTCGTACAGCCACAACTGTCAACAACTTGAGTGTTAATCAAGTCGTTATCTTGCAACCACTGCCACGTATCTGCGCTGACTGTGATCTTTTTATCTTGGTTTGTCGGAGTGTTCTTTGACATTGAATTAATCCTTAAAGCTTTAGATATCTGGAGACAACTGTTTACAATAGCGGCGTGATAGTTACGCCAGCTACCGCCATGTCGATTGACAAAACATCGCCAACAGTACCGGGATTATTATTACCAGTTTCGGCTGAAAGTAGAATGAACAACACTTCTACGCACATATCGTCGCCATCAGTAGTCCACTCACCAGCTAGAAGATCAGGTTGACTTGCGTTGTTACCACTGGTGTTCAGACCGTACTGGTCTCCATTCCGCGCAATAATATTCCCGTTCACTCGCAATGCAGTACCCCATTGATATGGAGCGATTGCATTGTTCGAAGGGTTATCAGTATCTATTCGATAACCGATAATAGCATCCATGCGGACTTGAATTTTGTTACCTGCGGTTTGCAATCCGCAGAACTCGTCTTTACTGAACACAACTTTGCCGACATAATCCTCGTCCATTTTATCAGGATCGTTGAATATCTCTTGCCAGAAACCTGAGTCATTAGGAACAGTAGGATCGCCAGTATAACTAGGATCACTATTTGTTAGTGTAAACGTGTGGTTAAAAGAACCTTCAATGCTTTTAGTGATCGTCTTAAAACCCTGCGGGAATTGTGGGATACTAGCTTTAACTAGCTTTCCGCAACCATTTGAGTCTTTTACCCAAGCTACCGGAGTGTAATCCGAACACTCGTTATCCAGACTAGGAAGATCATAACAAGCACGCTCGAAAAAGTATTCAAACGAAGCAGTCTCGTAAGTTCCGTCTTGGTTAATGTAAACAATACCGCCAGCATCAGCGGGATCACCAGCGGGCGCATTAAACTCAAACCATGATTTAATAGTATCTGCATCAACTTGATAGCCTAGGTCTTTATAACAAACACTAAAGATTACATCTTCAAGTTCAGAAGCATTGTTAACTTCAGGCAAAACAGGCAACTCGCAGTACGAGTAGTTCTGCGGATCGCTCTCGGTAGTCGGACGTCCATTGATTGTAACTACGTGAATCTCAGTAGCGTCTTCCCAAACAAATGTGTTAGTGTCGCAGTCACACTCAACCATGCGCCAAGTAAAGTCGCGACCTTCTTCGTTAGTAAAATCAAATAACGAACCAATAGGCAAGCAGATTTTTAACCAGTTTTTACCGTCGTAAATCTCTAACCAACCGTTTTCACCACCGTTAAGATGATAATCGCCTTCTTTTGGTTTGGTTGGATACTTACAACCTTCTGTGCCGGTAAAGTTTTCACAACACTCAACTGCTTCTGTCGGGCATCCATTGGAATTACCGTTAGCTGGATGTGTGTTAACGATGCGAATACAAGTCTCACCGTTAGGCCCAGTTTCAGGCTCTACAACAAACTCAATCCCATCGCCGTCTTTCCAGATAACACTAACTTGATCTTGCGGGCAGTCAAGCAACTTTTCAGGTAGGTTGAACCAACCTTTAGCACCTGTTTCAGTATTGCGACCCCATACTTGATTTGTCATTGAATTAATCCTTCGTTATTGTTTTTAAAGATCGCCGATAACTGGAGCGTTATCTGGATCATCTGACGTATCACTAACGTCTTCATTTGGCTCACACGGAACTGCGCAGTTGTCGTTCAAAACTGGCGCGTCGTCCATATCTAATGCGGGGGCAATCGGGCTACCGTCAGGTGTGCAAGGGCAATAATGAAAAATGCCACCGCACGTTTTACCGTCATGAACAGATAAAACGCCAGTACACATATTAATCGAAAGTGCGCCATGTCGAAGAATTGTTTTGTCAGCTTTTCGTTGATTGAAAAACCAACGACTAATTGATCCGAAACTTTTATTAGTTCCGTTTGGAGTATGACTACTCATTCCAGTCCCCTTTAATTAGGCTTTGGTTTCTTTGCTTACTAGCTGGACACTTATCATATTTATTGAATAATAACTGCCGACCCTAGATGCGACTATCGAAATTGTATGATAATCACCCACACCAGAACAAGTGTAATTTTTAACAAAACAGTCTTCATTACTTAAAAGTTCTGCTTGTTCACAATTTTCATTAGTACCGTGAGCATCTTTAGAAGATAATAAATAAACATCTGCATCGTAGTTAGCAAACGCACAGGTTTCCCAATTACTAGATTTAAAATCTTCTTGATAACTGTCAATAATTCCTAGATTAAATCCAGAACTATTATTAACTTCTGTATGAATATCAAATGAAGTTAACTCTGTTTTAACTGATCTTAGCTGCTCGTAAGCTATCTGAAAAGGACCGACAGTTATAAAACTATCGAGATTATCTAACTCTAAACCAGCACCAACTGAGTTAGTTAGCGAATAGTCAAAATGATGCAGATAATTAGACCAGCTAATAAACCCAAGATTTTGGCCCGCGACTTTATGCGAGACATTAACGGGTCCGATAAAATAGTGAGGTTGATCAAAGCTACCCCATTTTTTTGAAATAAACTTATAAACCAACGCGCGCGGATATACATTAGGGTTTAGCTTTTCACTAGGCTTACCAATAACACTCACAAATAACTCGTCAGTGTCTTCAGCATAAGCCAGCTTAACACCGTGTTGAACATAACGAATATTAGTATTGCGCAGTAGTTTATGAAACCAGTTACTTAACTCTGGCTCAAATGGAGCAAGTTGGTTATTAGCTAAAAGCATCAAACCTTTATTGCTATAAAACATTATTTGAAAATTGTCAAGTTGAGTAATAGCGTGTGGATTGATAGGAAAAGTTTTATTGCTTAACGTAGCTACATTAAACGCGCCAATACTGTCAATAGTCGCACCGCGAATAATGCTGTTACTTGTAAAAGCTGCAAACCCGTCTGCGGTTTCATAAACGCCTAGCGGCTTACCGTAACGAGCAACTGAACTACTAACAAAACCACCGCCGCAAAACGGATCGCAAAACAAAGTACAACCGTCGTCGATTGCTGACCAGCCGATAGTATCGCGGGCTTGAATGACTAAGCGGTTTCCAGCTTGTGTAATACCAAAAATAGGTCCAGTGATTAAACAGCCTTTTTCTGGGCATGAAAAATCATAAAAAGTACCTTCGCCGTTTTCAATCTCTTCTCCGACTAACTCGCAACAAGACCACTCACATTTATAAGTGTTGTATTTAATCAACCCAACAGTCGGGTGTGAAAAATAATAACTATCACCAACAAAAGCTTGTGACCAAGGATAGTCGTTATCTTCTTCGCAAGGCCACTGATAAGGGGTGAAAGCTAGTTTGCAAATTAAATCAGTATAACACTTGTCAGGATCATTACTTTCTCTTTGCTCAAAAACACCGTTAGGTGTAAACAAATAAGCTTTGCTTTCAACGTTAAATGTCGCGTAATAAGGCAACAAACTATGACCAGTAAACTGTTCACTAACTTGGCTATTACCAAAACCAGAAAAAGGCCCGTCAAAATCCCAACGAAAGTTTTTACCGTTAAGCACACGGATTGCTGAACTTTGCGTGCGAGATACTGCGGGATTAAACCCGCCGATGTTATTTTGAGAGTTAGCACCGACGGGCATAGCGTTACTTCTTTTTGTTTAGAATTGACATAATAATACCAAAGATAACCATGAGCGCGCCCAGCAATTCTTTAAACAAACCTTCGTCGATATAACCTTGAGCGACTAACCAGCCGCCAAAAGTTGTCAAAATATGTCGCGCGATACCTTCGATAACTTTACGGCTTAACAATACTCCGATCATAGAACTCTCCTTATACACGGCCTGCGACTATCGCAGTCCTTTTTGTTTGGTATTCTTGATACAATCTCGCACCTATTGACTCGTTACCTGAACGGTTATGTAGTGTGCTTGCTGCGCCTAGTTCAACGATCTTACCATACAAGTCGCAAATCCAATCAGTGTGTCGGTTAAAGCTTTGTAGCATTTGCTCGTTAGTCGGATCGTAGGGTATCCAAGTATCCGTAGAAGGATGCCGATACTCATAGGCACAATCGTGCATAGGGTTTAATGACGTTCTGATTAAACGCATTGGTTGTGGGTAGTAAAGAAAATCTCTACGAACACGAAAGTAAGATATATAAATATGTTTTTTAAAACACGCCGCAAAGTGCAACATTCCGTTTGCGATGTAGTAGCGGTTTTTATCTTTAGATAAGATCGAAGTAAGTCCCGGTTTAACCCGATGAACTATCTGATCTAAATCTGTGATAATAGCTTCAATGCGTTGGTAGTCTGCGGGAAGCGGGATACTGCATTTTTCAAAAGCGTTCTGTTGTCCGAAGCGTTCATAATCGTGCGTGTAAGCGAACTCACTGCGCTGGTATTCACTATCGTTAGTTTCAAAATCCATTAACGTGGAATTAACTGCGCGAATGACAGACGGTAGCTGCTTTGCACCGGAACGTCCAGTGTCTTGAGCTACTGCGTCAACAATCTCTGAAAAGGTACTCATTCGCGCAGCCTCTTGTTACTTAAGTTTACCGAAAGCTGTAGAACTAGAAAGCTTTTCAGTTTTAGCTTTCATTGCAGCTAGTTCGTCACGCAGTTCAGCGTTTTCTTTTTCCAGTTCTGCGGGCGCACGGCCACCGCCGCCAACGGTCGAAGTAGTCACCGGACCGTTAGTCGAACGTAAACGACTAGCCTGCGCTGCGGAAGCGAGAACTGCTTTATAACGCTCTGCCGAAATTTCAACAATATGCGCAGAAACGTTAGCGCGATTGTTTCTGATAGTTCGGTTAATCGCTTCGACAATCGCAATGCTCGAAGTAACGTAAATGCCGTTGTCAAACTGAATAGGAAAAGCTTGCTGATCTTCAACTTCTGCGTACAGAGTAAAGCCTTTGCGGTTGCCTGTTTGCTCAAAGTAACGCGGGTTCGCAAATTGCGTATGATCTTCAGGGTTAACTGCTTCTAGAATTTCTGACAATTCATCGGAGATAGTGTCGCCAGACGCTTCGGTCACAGCTTGAGAACGCCGAGCAACGCGATCACGAATATCAGCAGAAGCTAGTGTATTCAAAGGAGAAGACGAGTGCATTGCTTCGTCAGCGATGTTTGAACCTACTGTTTTGGTAGTCTCGGGAAGACCTTCGCGATCTTTCTTTAACGTATTATCAAGATCACCAATATTACCTTGGCGGTTTACTCCGTCAATAGACTTAACGTCTACGTCTGAACTTTCTTTGTTGAAAAAATCTGTCATGTTTTTGTCTTTCGTTAATTAGCGTTAAAAAAGGCGGTAGCTACACATGGAGAAATAACTACCGCCCCTAAAAGCTGGGCGGTTAAGACCTTGAGGTAAAAATCTTTAGCCGACTAGCTTTTCTGGTGGACAAACCGTGCGAGGCATTGGTTTGTGAGGCTGTTTAAGGTAGAACGGTTGCGGTTCGGCAGCTACATCGCAGACACCTGTAAGAATACCGCAAGTTAGTTCGCCTTTAAGACGTGTAGTCATTTCTGTGATAATGCCACCAATATGCCCGTCAAAGCCTTGGTTGCCTTGTGCGTGCATATTGTCTTCAGTACCTTCGTACATATAGTGCAACGACAACGCGTCAGGGTGCAGGATCAAAAGATCGTTCTGATAACCCGGAACTTGTGTCATAATGTCGTGAGGAACTAGATCAATAGCACCGTGTGGTGTTACCCATTTAGTAATATTTTGACCGTGGAAGTTTTCAGTGCCGTCTACTTGATACTGTGTTGACATTTTATGAAGACGGTTAATGAACGTCAAGAACCCGCGTCCGCAAATGGCAATACGTGACTGACTTGCGCCCTCGATTTGCTGCGACATAATCCGCTCAATAAAGTGATCAAGCATAGGCACAGTAAGAATGCCGTCAACAGGTGCAGCAATGTTGGTTTTAATCTGACGATACATACCGTCCATTGTGCGCAGTGGTTTGCCGTTTTCATGTGACATAGATTTAACTGAGAAAAGAATAGACATCTCAATATCGCGCATGTGCATCATCAGCATTTCCTGACGCAAGCGTGAGCGAAGATCGCCGTCAAGATAATTACGCATCGCGGCAGTTCGTGTTAGCGCGTAAGTGTTACGGAAAATCTGGTTATAGTTGTGTTGGGTAGTAGTGTAGTGAGTAAACGGCTCTGGACGTTCAGAACCTTCTGGAAACGCTGAACCAATTCGCTGAATAACAACACCGCGACCGTTCTGTGGGTTAATTTCAGAAATTGGCGTACCACCAAAACCACGTTTAACCGTAACAACATTATCGGCACTACCCAATACTCGGAAAATCTCACCAGTGGCAACTACCATAAACAATGAATGAGTAGTAGCGATACAACCATCGGCCAAAACAAGATAACAACCTTGCGGACCATCTTGCGTGCCGATGATTGCGTTAAGTCCAGTTAATGGCTGCTTTTCTGCCCACTCAATACGCACGTCATTGTAAGAGCGATCTGCCGACGCGCTAAGAGCAGTTAGTAGTGGTGCGTTATTTGCGTTTTGCAAATTAACTGTAGCGGCGCCAAACCCCTTGGTAACGTTTCTGGGGTCGGCGTCTGTTGTTACAAACAAGCCATTCTGTGACATTGGTTAGTCTCCTTAGTTTAATTACTTTTTGTGAAAGCTTCGAGATCGAATGTTTTACTCGCGCTATCACGTGGGTCGGGGTTAGAGTTGTTAGTCTTCGTTTCGTTTGCAGTTTTGTTAATGCCTGCGTAGATCATAGCAACCGCTTCAAAAGCTTGTTGTTCGTTTGCGCCGTTTTTAACAGCGTTAAGGATCATGGGTTCCATTACTGCCCGCGCGCCTTCGAAGCCTTCGTGTTCGCCTTTAAATCGTGTCCAGAGATTGTCAACACTTTTATCAGTATTAACTCGCTCAAGTACGCGCTTTTCGGCAGCGTCGATAATGTCAGGAATAAGGTTAAGCAAAACCTGACTAGCTCGATTAACACTCTGTTGTGCAGTTTCTTCTACCGCACCTTGCAATTCTGACAAGTCTCCGTTGCGAATACCCTCTGCAATCTTTTCAATATCAAACTTAGCAGTTAACGACTCACCTTTAAACGGCGCATTAAAAGCTTCTAACATCTTTTCAACAGATGATGCTTGAGTAGTGTCCGGATTTGTCGGGTCGTTGTGTCTGGTTTGTTGTTGGTTATCCTGCGGGTTGTTAGGTTGTAGCTGTTGCTGTTGATTGGAGTTTGTTACATTAGAGACTTCGCCACCAGTCGTCAAGCGTTCTACAAGGCTTTCGACCGTGTTATTTTTAGTATCTTGTGCTGCGGTAGTAGTCTGCGCGTTCCCATTGCTGTCCACATCGGCAGGGATAGACGACGGTGAAGGGTTGTTAATTACAGATTGATTAGTTTGCGGCGCTGCTGGTGTGAAAAACTTTGACATTTTATTCTCTTTCATGTTTTGGTTAGTTAGTTTGATGATTAGTTTGATGATTAGTTTATTGGTTGTTGTATCGTAAATTCTCGCGGAACCTTGCGTGGAACATTGACACCAAGTGAATTAATGACTGGGCTATTCGCCCGCGGGAAGCACTGCGTGCCTCCCTTGTCGGCCCTTATTCGTCATTAATTAATCCGTGTAAACGCTCCCCTTCTTCCCCGCGAATTTTCTCCCTTTTCATTAATGCGTGTGATTATTTAGGCGGGGGCTTGTTGCTGTTCCGCAGCCGCAGCTTGCAACATAGCGAACGCTTGTTCTTTAGCCTCTGTACTTAACTTGTCAAACTCGTTCTCGTATCTAAACATATTAAGATCAATATTAGCGCCATCCATCTGCAACAGATAATTCGTCATCGCAATAACGTCAATATCATTCTGTACCCTGCGAGATTGAAACGCGTACTGCAATATCTTCTCAACTCGATCAGCAATCGCCAGAGTATCTAACCCGCGCATACCATCACTAACTGCAACATCTAAATCAACTTCTTCAAACACGCTAGGATCAATAGTCTGCAGCGCCCCGTCAGGTCCGATAATGTTAATCTCTTTCTGAAAACTCAACAAGTCTTGTGTGTGCATGTGCGTCGTAGGCATCATTAGTTCTTCGTGGATAATGCGAGACAACCACCAAACGTGCAAGTTTTGGAGTTCCGCTAGTCTTTTACTTTGATGCTGCACTGGACGATTCAGCTGCGCCATTTGATCAATCGCATCAGTCGGTACTACATCCTGCATACTTCTTGTCAAAGTCTCCATGCCAACTAGCGCACTTTGATCTGGTGCATCACCACCTACAGTATGCACAACTTTGCGAATATCATCCAAACCAAGCTTCTTCATCTCTTCCATGTCAACGGGAACAAACCCTGTAGCTGGATCAATAATCTGATTTGAACTAACCAACTTATCCAGAGCATAAGTCATACCGTTATTAGCACTGCCTCGCGCTTTACGAATAAACGTGTTTAACAAACTACTACTCGCTTCCTGAAAAGGAAGAAGCTTCTCGCTTAACGCCAGACTATTATTGCGCGAAAGTTCACTAAGTGGACGAGTTATCGCGATATTCATCATACCATGAGTAGTCCCGATTTCTTTTATGCCGATAATATAAGAACCGTTTAAAATCTTAACCTCGTAAATTCTCGTCATTAACGGACTATCTTCGTCACGACTAAACCCTAAATCCTCCGGCAGCGCCCGCATAACAACTGTCATTAACTCATTACAGCAGTCTGGCCGCGTTTCTTCGTAGTTAATGTTTTTACCATCCGAACAAAAGCCTTCAAAATCAAAACTTTTCATCGCTTTAATATCGACTTTATTCTCAACGTTAGCAGAGATCGGTCTGTGCATGTTAGGTCGGTTGTTATAAAGACCTAACTTAGAACCAAAGCTAGAAAATCCATACTTTTTAGTAAGTTCTGCGTAAAATTCTTTATTGCCGGTTATATCCGAAGATTTCATATCCTTTTTAAACGCAAGCTTTCTCAACAGGCCGCGCATTTCAGCTGAAAACACTACCTCGCCCTTAACCGCACGACGCAATAAATCATATTCATCGACCTGCTCAATGGTAGCATAATAATGCGCTTCCATCTGATAGTCTTCTGCACTAATTCCCGGCTGCAATATCGTGTTTAACGGATCACTGTGTCTAATCTTTGTCCCTTCAATCACAGTCTTAGTCTGCGTTTGCGAAGTCACGTTACTTTGCGACGGCTTAATCTTACCAAACTTAGCAGTTTCCCTATCCCACGTATTAATCGCAATACCCAAGTTCAACGCCAAGCTATCAGTAATAACCCTGCTCAAATTAGTATAATGCTTAAACTGCTTTGCATGAATATTCATTGCAGCTACTAGCCCACTAGTC
>Ga0114957_1000430_pt1 | contig 54433 bp, 48 predicted proteins | sample BantaG_FD_87175 | JGI IMG/M metagenome (GOLD analysis project Ga0114957, IMG submission 87175) | Marine algal microbial communities from Bantry Bay, Ireland - BantryBay_4 metaG | ecosystem: Host-associated > Algae > Red algae > Unclassified | place: Bantry Bay, Ireland | collected 2014-11-21 | reverse complement strand
GTAACACAAAAAAAATGCCCTTAAGATATCCTAAAGGCATTTTATATTTTCAAAATCCTAAAAAATAGGCTTACTCCTGAAAGTGCCTAGAAAAGCATATATTTAAGTGTGATTTTAACTAACTAGCGGAAACTTTAAAAATTTACTCACTTGGATTAGCAGGAGTTCAGCTTCTTTCACAAGACGGACTACCTAACCTCGCTCAACAGGTTGCTTCGTCGCGAAAAACTCCTCGCAAACACGACAACAAAGAATTGACAATATCCTGTAAAAAATGTGGAATAGTATTCTAAACGTACTCGTTTAAGATTCCAATCAAAGTATTGGCATCCTGTTCGCCACTTTGGCGCCACACCATTTCTCCCTTTTTGTAAATCATTAAGGTAGGAAGCCCTTTCACTCGAAGTGCTTGTGAAAGTTCTTTATTCTTATCTACATCAATTTTTATGATTTTGCCTTTGTCGCCCAAAGCGGCGGCAACATCCCGCATCACAGGATGCATTGCGGTAGATTGGTCGTTCCATTCTGCGTAGAAGTCTAACAACACAGGAACGTTAGCATCAATAAGTTCACCAAATTTTGACATAACTATATCAGTATATTAACAATCAAAAGTAATGAAAAATGTTAAATAGCAGGTAATACGTGTGTGTTTTGGTGCTTTTTGAGTGGTTAAATTCATGTTAAGGGCTTTTTCTTAAGCGTAATTACAGTAATCTCCGGCCAAATACCAAAGCGCCCGGGGTATCCTAAAAAGCCAAAACCCCTATTTACATTAATAAACTGACCTGCTTCTTCATAAATACCGGCCCATTGCTTGTATCGCCATTTTACAGGGCTCCATTTAATCCAACCCGGAATTTCAATACCGAATTGCATTCCATGGGTGTGTCCGCTTAATGTCAAATGATAATGGTAATCGTCTGGAACAACCTCTTCTTCCCAATGGCTGGGATCATGACTCATTAATATCTTAAAGTCATCTTTACCAACGGCAGATTTCGCCTTTTGTAAATCTCCTGCTTTCTTAAATCCACCTTTCCCCCAATTCTCTACCCCTATCAAGGCAATTCGTTCGCCATCCTTTTCAAGATACCTGCTCTCATTTAATAACAAATCCAAACCGATTTCCTTTTGAAGAATTTTCAAATCATCCAAATTTGCCTGTTTGGCCTCGGGAGTATCCCAGTCAACATAATCCCCATAATCGTGATTTCCTAAAACCGAAAACATGCCATCTTTGGCCCTGAGAGTTCCAAAGAGTTCTTTCCACGGATGCATTTCTTCCGTTTTATTATTCACCATATCGCCAGTAAATAATAATATATCGCTCTCTTGCTGATTTATTAAGTCTATGGCATATTCAATTTTCTTTCGATTGTCAAAACTACCGCTGTGTACATCTGAAATCTGGGTAATCTGATAGCCATCAAAAGCATCTGGCAGATCATCATACTCCATAGTATATTTTAGCACTTTAAAATTATATTTACCCTTATACATTCCGTACAAGAGCGCTCCAAAAGGCAGGGCTGCAATACCCAGCCCGATGATACTCAGAAACCGCCTTCGGCCCGGTAAACTGAATGAGGCACTTCTCCCGGATAATTTATGGTATCCCGCTGTAATCAACCGAAAAATATCTTCTGAAAACAAAAAGAGGATGGTAACCATTTGGAAAGCAATGACAGCGAATAAAAAGCCTAGCGCATAACTTTTGGGTCTATTCAGTACCCGACCAGTATCTTGCCCAACAGTGAATTGATATATAAAATTCACCGCAACGAACACCGTCATAAATAGAAACAGATATTGCGCCCATGGGTATTTTGTAGCCGTTTTTAAAGCCTGTAAAGTATAAAAGGCTAAAGCACCATAGATTACTATAAAAATTACCCAACGCAACATAATTTTTTTACAAATGTATTTCTTTGAAACGCCATGAACGGTTGTTTTGAGATTTATTTAACGGCACGTAAGACTTCTTGTATTGTTTCAAAATTAGAAATGGGTATGGCATCGTCAGATAACATGGTTGCCGAATTCATTGTCACTTTTGGGTCTTCATATAACTTCTGCTCCATTTTTACTGCAGATAAATGAATCGCCTTAAAACCTTTTTTCTTGAAAATATGTGCATTAGAGGCGTTTATTCCCGACCCAGGCATTATCGTAGCGGTCGTCGCTTTTTCATTTAGCTGCGTTAATAGTTCTAGACCTTCCACCGCAGTCTTCTGCTGACCAGATGTTAATACCGTATCTACTCCCAAGCTTTCTATCCATTCCAAGGCCCAAAATGCATCGGGTACCCAATCGAAAGCGCGATGAAATGTAGTTTTAAGGCCGTGGTTCATTTCACCTAACTCCCAAAATCGATTTTCGTCAAAAATAAAATTAGGATGTAAAGCCCCTAAAACAATACCATCGAATCCCATTTCGCCACAAATCTTAATATCATTTTTCATGATATTAAATTCATCGTCGGAGTATGTAAAATCTCCGCTTCTCGGGCGGATTAAAACCCGAACAGGAATCGATATTTTCTCGCTGACTGCTTTTAATAAGCCATATGAAGGGGTGATTCCGCCAACGGCTAATTCTGAGCAGAGCTCTATTCTATCGGCTCCTGCTTTTTCTGCATTTAAAGCAGATTCTAATGAATTGGCGCAAACTTCTACTAGCATAATTTAAAATTCAAACACAGATTACACATACTTACTCAAGTTCAAGCTAGTGTTTAATTTCCGATTAACAATTAAGACTTAGGGCGATAAGACATATGACTTAAGACCTATTTTTATTTACTATAGGGTATACTAATTAGCTTACATAATTTTTTGATCTTAAGTTCTACGTCTTTCTATCTTATATCTTTTGTCCTTTTGTCTTAAATCCAACAATCAATTGTTTATCTTAATATGCCTTATTCAATTGCACTCTCGAAAACTTATTGAATAACAGTTATATTTAAAGCTCTAAAATAAACAACCACAATCGATGCAAAGAAGAAACTTCCTTAAAAATTCTAGTGCCGCAGCCGCGGGAATACTCTCAGCACCCTTAATCGCTTCGTGCCAAGATAAAACCACCAAAAAAGAAGCTGCCGCAGATAGCCCTAAAAGTATTCGCCCCATAACCATTTGCACGTGGAATTTTGAAAATGCCACAGCAAAAGCCTGGGAGGTTCTAAAAGACGGCGGATCCTCTTTGGATGCCGTGCAACAAGGCGGAATGGTTGAGGAAGCCGATGCCAACAACCAAACTGTAGGCATTGGCGGTCGTCCGGACCGCGATGGCAATGTTACCTTAGATGCATGCATTATGGATAAAGATGGTAATTGCGGTGCCGTACTTGCCATGCAGAATATCGCCAGCCCCGTCTCGGTAGCTCGCAAAGTGATGGAGGAAACCCCACATGTGATGCTTGCCGGAAAAGGCGCCGAAAAATTTGCCTACGAACAAGGTTTTAAGAAAACAAATCTTCTCACAGAACAATCAAAAAATGAATGGCTAGAATGGAAAAAAACTTCGGAATACAAACCCATCATCAATATCGAAAATCACGATACCATTGGTATTCTGGCCATAGACAAAAACGGAGATATTTCTGGTGCCTGTACAACTAGTGGTATGGGTTACAAATATGCAGGCCGTGTTGGTGATTCACCAATTATTGGTGCCGGACTTTTCGTTGACAATGAAATAGGCGCTGCAACCGCAACGGGGGTCGGCGAAGAAGTCGTAAGAACCGTTGGTAGTTTTCTAATCGTAGAGTTGATGCGTCAAGGCAAGTCGCCACAGCAAGCATGCGAAGAGGGCGTAAAACGCATTATGGCAAAAAACAAAGACAGAACCGATTTTCAAATAGGTTTTATTGCTATCAATAAAAACGGAGAAACAGGCGGTTACTGCATTCAGCCTGGATTTACCTATCGCACGTATTCTGAGGAAGGGCATGTGAATAATTCTTCGGATAGTTTCCTGAAGACATAAGACCGCAGTGCTAAAGACATAAGATTCAAGACAAAAAAAATTTTTTTGCCATTCTTTACGAGTTCAATTTGTATTTTTAAAAACTGTATCAATTTCAACCTAGCACCTCTAATTTCGTACTTCTAACTTCCTACCATGGCAAATCAAAAAAGACTTTTCCTATTAGACGCTTACGCACTTATTTTCCGTGGCTACTACGCCCTCATTAAAAACCCAAGAATCAATTCTAAGGGAATGGACACTTCGGCCATTATGGGCTTCACGAATTCCCTTTTTGATGTTATCAAACGTGAAAAACCTGATCATTTGGCCGTTTGCTTTGATAAAGGCGGTAGTACCGAGCGTACCGAGCTATTCCCCGAATACAAGGCGAATAGAAATGAGACCCCAGATGCCATAAGAATTGCCATACCCTATATACAGGATATTTTAAAAGCCATGCATATTCCAGTAGTAGTAAAAGAAGGTTGGGAAGCTGATGATATCATCGGAACGCTTGCAAAACAAGCAGAGAAAGAGGAGTTTAAGGTATTTATGGTAACTCCCGATAAAGATTTCGGTCAGCTTGTTTCCGAAAATATATTCATGTATCGCCCTGCCCGTATGGGCAACGGAATAGAAATTTGGGGTATTCCCGAGATTCAAAAACGTTTTGGGGTTGAACGCCCAGAACAGGTTATTGATTATTTGGGAATGATGGGTGACGCCAGCGATAACATTCCCGGCTTACCCGGTGTAGGCGATAAAACCGCCAGAAAGTTTCTCGAGGCCTACGGCTCCATGGAAGGTTTATTGGCCAATACCGATAAATTAAAAGGAAAGATGAAAGAGAAGGTCGAGGCCAATGGTGAACTAGGCTTGCTTTCAAAGCAACTTGCCACGATCTATCTCGATGTTGATGTAATTTTTGATGCCAAGGACTATGAAATGTGTGATCCTGACAACGAAAAAGTTCAAACCATATTTGAGGAGCTCGAATTCAGAAGGCTCAAGGACCAGTTCATCAAAATCTTCTCTAAGGATACAGAAGAAATAACTGCTGGAGCAGCAAGTGCACCAGCCGCAAAAGAAAAAGCCAAACCAAAAGAAGCAGGTGGCGGGCAGTTCTCTTTATTCGGCGGCGACCCCTCCGAGGCCGCAGGTACGATTAAAGATTATAACAGCCGAAACACAATCGCTGATGTAGCGCATGTATATCAAAGTGTTGCTCCGGGCATGGCGACCAAATTGTTCTTGCAGAATTTGATGAAGCAGACTTGCGTTTGTTTTGATACCGAAACTACAGGTCTAAACCCATTAACGGCAGAATTGGTCGGTATTGCTTTTTCTTGGGAAGCAACAAAAGGATTTTACATTCCCTTTCCTGAAGATAAAAACGAGGCACAGAAACTCATTGAACAATTACGCCCCTTTTTTGAATCCGAGGCCATTGAAAAAATCGGACAGAACTTAAAATATGATATTAAAGTTCTCCATAAATATAATGTCAAAGTAAAAGGAAAGTTTTTCGATACCATGTTGGCGCACTATCTTATCAACCCCGATATGCGGCATAATATGGATGTACTATCGGAAACCTACCTCAACTACACACCTGTTTCCATCACAGAACTCATCGGTAAAAAAGGAAAGAATCAACTCTCGATGCGCGATGTTCCGTTAGAGAAAGTAACCGAATATGCGGTGGAGGATGCCGATATCACCTATCAATTGGCGCAGCAATTCAGACCTGAATTAAAAGAGGCAAATACGGAAGATTTATTCAATACCATCGAGATTCCCCTTTTGCATGTTTTAGCGGATATGGAGTTAGAGGGAATTAATTTGGATGAGAAATTTCTGAATTCCCTTTCTGAAGATTTGAATAACGATATCGCATCCTTAGAAAAAAACATTTACGAAGATGCCGGCGAAGAATTCAATATCGGTTCGCCCAAGCAATTAGGGGAAATACTTTTTGATAAAATGAAATTGGTCGACAAACCTAAAAAGACGAAAACCGGACAATATTCCACTGCGGAAGACGTGCTTTCCTATTTGGCAAAAGACCATGCCATTATTCAAAATGTTCTGGATTATAGAGGACTTGCAAAACTGAAAAGTACCTATGTAGATGCGCTCCCATTACAAGTGGAAGAAAGCACTGGTCGTGTGCATACCGACTATATGCAAACCGTTGCCGCTACGGGAAGATTAAGCAGTAACAACCCCAACCTACAGAATATTCCGATTCGTACCGAAAGAGGGAGACAAGTGCGTAAAGCGTTTGTGCCAAGAGATGAGAACCATACACTTTTAGCTGCGGATTATTCTCAGATAGAACTGCGAATCATAGCGGCCTTGAGTGAAGAAACCACCATGATAGAGGCCTTCAAAAACGGAGAAGATATTCATGCTTCTACGGCAGCACGGGTTTTTAATGTGCCACTAGAAGAAGTTACCCGCGAACAACGAAGCAATGCCAAAACCGTTAACTTCGGAATCATATATGGCGTGTCCGCATTCGGCCTTAGCAACCAGACTGATCTATCCCGTTCGGAAGCCAAAGAACTAATCGAAACGTATTACAAAACGTATCCGAAGCTCAGAAACTATATGGGCGAGCAGGTCGATTTCGCTAGAGACAATGGCTACGTACAAACCGTTTTAGGCAGACGCCGTTATCTAAAAGCCATTAACGGTAGTAATGCTATTGTGCGTGGGGCGGCAGAACGAAATGCCGTAAATGCACCAATTCAAGGCAGCGCAGCCGACATCATCAAAATAGCGATGATTAACATTCATAAAAAACTGTCCCAAGAAAATTACAAATCTAAAATGCTGTTACAAGTACATGATGAATTAGTATTCGATGTCTACAATCCTGAAATGGACAAGCTTAAAGCGATGGTTAAATCCGAAATGGAGAATGCCTATAAAATGACAGTGCCGTTGGATGTAGAATTAGGGGTTGGTGAGAATTGGTTGGTGGCGCATTAATTTTTACAACTATATTCTAACATTTTTTTATGATTTGAAACGTACTAGATGGTCGGTTTTCTCGTTAATAGAAAACCAAACCAAAAGATATGAGAAAGTTGTTTATAACCGCTGCACTAGTGTTGGCAGTGTTTTCAGCCCATGCGCAATCGGACGGTACGATTGAACCGGTTTCGAAACAGGGGCAGGTGGCTTCCCCGAAAGTAAAGGTATTTCCCAACCCGGCTACCAATGTGGTAAACGTTCTTGGACTAGTGAATACAGATGCTGCACAAATAGTCATTTCAGATATGTACGGGAATCAAGTTTTAACGCATGAATGGGAAATTACAAACAGTGCACTTAACATTCCCGTGGCTAGTTTAGAAGCTGGCATTTATGTAATTGTGGTACGTTCTAAAGAACAACAAGTAAAGACGAAGTTCTATAAGCAATAAAAAATAGTAGATAACAACAGGCAAACCCACGTTCATTTGATGAACGTGGGTTTGTTTTTTGTTATTCTCAATGCTATTGACGTTTAAATACCAACTCGCCGCTAGCATTAAAATTGGGGATATCGAGTCCACTAGCATCGATAGACAAGGTATTGCCATTAATTCTTGCATTTGCCGTAACCGTTTCTCCTGTACTGCTAAGAATTGACAAAGTAGTGCCATCGAAGGTGTACGTACTGTTATCGACATCGCTCTCGGTAGGACAAGGTATTTCTAAGCCAGTACCTTCCTCATTAACATTTTGCTCAACGTAATTAACCGAGTTTTCAGCCCTGACCGAAAGATCTAGGTTAAAAACAAATTTAATGATATAGCAATCGCGTGGGGTCAAATAATTAAGCGCATCACGACCATTTTTGGCAGAGTCACTTGCTGTTTCGTTATCAATTTGCAATTCTGTAGCAAACCAAGTACCAATAATTGCCTCTGAACCACCGCTCTGGTTCTCATCTTTTGAACATGAGAAGGCTACGGTTGCAGCGAATAAAATTACTATTAATCTGAATTTCATCTGTATGTGGAGTTTCTGTTTATACAAGTATCAAACGGTAGAACATTGATTATCGTATGAGAACTACTATTTTACTCGATAATCGAGATTTAAATGCCCCGAGGCTTGCCCCGAGGTAGTTTACTAATTACAAGACAAAACGATAGGTCGCCTTTAGCAGAAAGGTGTTGTCCATTTTTTGATTAAGAATCTGTCCGTCTAGGCTTCTCCCCAAACTATCTGCAGGGTCTCCAAACCCAGTTACTCCTTGCGACCAGACCAAGAATATTTCCGAGCCAGGTATATACTCCCAGCGTACCACCAGATTAGACCGAAACTGAACAAATGAAAAATCAGGGTCACCTATTTCGTAATCGATACTACCATCGACATCTTCATCAATAAAATACGAACCGCTATTGTTCAAGCGAGAAATCTGATTGTCATTATATAAGGATACCCTATCATCAATATTCTTGGCGGTGGGGTTATTTACAAAATTGAAATTATCGTAAGTACCTCTTGATATAAATGGCTGGCCGTAAAATTGAATCGATAAATTTGGGTTGATACTATAATTTAAACGAATGGAAGTGCTAAATGTTCGCTGATCAATACCTGCGGTAATATATCTTGGCGTACCGTTAAAACTGGCTTCAGTTATATATTGTGTTCTATTCGGGTTTTCCTCATACTCATTCGACACTGAAAGACTGAAAGCATCAAAAGGTTGGTAATTAAAACGTAGCACATAACGTATGAGTGAAAAATTATCTTGCTTTGCTTGACTATTTACATAACCCATCACAAAATTAAATTTCTTACGCCGGTCCGAACCAAAAAAAAGAAATCCAAAATTCTCTTCGGACCAACGCCATCTTGGCCCACCCCTTAAAACGGTGTTAGAATATATTCTAGGTTTATGGGCACCACCCCCTTCAACAAACCAATTATTTTTAAAGTTGATAAAGCCTCCAACCTCCCATTGAATTCGATTGTAATTACCTTCGAAATCATACGTGGTGTACTGTTCAAAACCTACTTGAGCCCTTCGGTACCAATTTGTGGGTTTCAAAAACAACCGTGCTACCTGTATATATTGGCGTATCTCATCCGCTTGACGGAGAAAACCAACATCGTTCAATTCTAACTCGGGTGATTTCCAATTAAGGCCACCATTGTAACGCCAATTGCCGCCGCCGGCTTTACCGAGTTCTAATCTACCGCCAGTACCCGTTAACGAGGTGCGATCTGTATCTACTTCAACATGCCCTGCATCTACTCGCTGAAATAAGTGGGTCAGCGAAGTTTGTGTATTCGCTATCGCTTCTTTGCTGCCAGTAACATGACTGGTGACGAAGTTGCCTTGCACATAATAGTTTCTGTCTTTCCAATTATGCTTAAAATCCATTCCGCCCGAATAGGCAGCCTTTCTCAAAAAATCAAGATTCGATTCTAGTTTTCTATTGGTTGCGGTAAAGATTCCGCCGATATACGAATTGCGATTATTAAAATCTTTCTGTGCGCGACCGACCAAATAATTGGTTAGGGGTTCTACCAATTCTTTACGATCAGTACCCGACGTGGGGTTCTCGATTTTAGCATACATATTGCCGGTAACACTCTCCAATAAACCTAACGACCAACCATTTTTTGTCTTCCCAGAAAATTTTGCCGCCCCCAAAATAGTAGTGTTATTGGGCGAATCTACAAATTCACCTGCTTCACTATTTGCCGAACCTTGAGGACTTCGACCAATACGGCGACTATAAAAAACGTTGTCATTACGACCTGCAAATTGATAATCGAAAATATTCTTGTTCTCGATAAAGAAAGGACGCCTTTCTTCGAAAAAAATCTGAAACCCATCAAGTGCAATTGCTCCTGGGTCTGCATCTACTTGTCCAAAATCAGGGTTTACGGTAAGATCCAGAGTGAGGTCATTAGTGATACCGATTTTAGCGTCAAGCCCACCATTTAGCCTATAATCCCTTCCGTCTCGAAAAGGGTTGCCTTGTTCTTTCGGGTAGGTATCATATTGATTGACAACAAATGGCTGAATCTCTAATTGTTTTTGTGGCTGAATATTCATCAAACCACGTAAAATGCCAAATTCACTAACCCAACCTGGTGTATCTTGCGGTATAGCCTGCCAAATAGACCTTTCTTCATTTCTAAAAAACCTACGGTGCATTTGCAGTCCCCAAATCTGTTCTTTAGCATTACCGAATTTTAATTGACTAAAGGGTATCTTCATTTCCGCCGTCCACCCTTCCGAATCTATTTGCGACGCGGTAAACCAAATGGGATTCCAACTGGCATCCCAATTGTCCCCATTTTCAGAAATAAACTCATCGCCTTTTACTCCGGCAGCGGAAACATTGAATGAAAACCCCGTTCGCTTATCGTGGTAGCTATCGATATTTATCTCAATCCAATCCCCAGAAAAGTTATCTCTCCGCGCCAAACGTTTCTCTATTTTCTCGGGTACCGAATCATAACATCGAATTCCCACATATAAATACTTGGCGTCATAAGCAATCTTAAACTTAGTCGCTTGACTTGGAGGCGTGCCATTATCTGGCTCGAACTCGGTAAAGTTACCAGCCCATTCTGCTACATCCCATGCATGTTCGTTTAAGACACCATCAATCGCAAACGACTGTTCTTGGAGCAAAGGCATTGCAACATAAGTTCGCTTGGCTGTTGTATTAATTGAATCTTGTGCGCTAGTTATTAAAGGGAAAGAAAGGATTACAAAAACAACAAATAGTAGTGGTCGCATGTGTGAAGGCAGTTACGGATTTACCCTAAAGACTCAAAAATAGCTAGAGCGTTACAGTAGCTAAAGGTTTTAATCTTTATTTAACAGTGTAAAAGCGTTAAAATAACCTCCTTGAAAAGGAAAATAAAAAAGCAGCAAAAAATCTAAAAAATAATCCAAAACAAGCATTTGTATATCAACTAAAATAATGTACATTTGCACCCCCTTTATGGGATAGTATTGTTTAATAAAAAAGAATATAGTAGTGGATACATTAAGCTACAAGACAATTTCGGCCAATCGTAAGACCGTTGACAAACAATGGTTGTTAGTAGATGCTGAAGGAGAAACACTAGGTCGTCTTGCCTCGAAAGTCGCTAAATTACTGAGAGGTAAACACAAGCCTAATTTTACACCGCATGTTGATTGTGGCGATAATGTTATCATTATCAATGCTGAAAAAATTCAACTTAGTGGCAATAAATGGGAAGATAAGACCTATCAACGTTACACTGGGTATCCTGGTGGACAACGAGAAACTACGGCCAACGAATTGCTGGCGAAAAACCCAGGACGAATTGTTGAGAAAGCTGTGAAAGGTATGCTCCCAAAAAACAAACTTGGTGCTGAGCTTTTCAGAAACCTTAAAGTCAATGTTGGTTCAGAGCACGGACAAGAAGCACAAAAACCGACTGTATTCAACCTAAAAGAATTTATGTAATGGAGATAATTCACAAAATCGGTCGAAGAAAAACGGCAGTGGCTCGAGTGTACGTTTCTAAAGGAAAAGGAAACGTTACCATAAACCAAAGAGACATCAAAGAATATTTTCCTACGGCTACATTACAATATAAGGTAAACCAACCTTTCGCATTGACCGAAAACGAAGGCAACTTCGATGTTAAGGTAAATGTGTTCGGGGGAGGTATCACTGGACAGGCAGAAGCGATTCGTTTGGCACTTTCTAGAGCAATGGTTGAACTTGATGCCGAAAATAGATTGGTCTTAAAGCCAGAAGGCTTAATGACAAGAGACCCAAGAATGGTAGAACGGAAGAAATTCGGTCAGAAGAAAGCCCGTAAGAAATTCCAGTTCTCTAAGCGTTAATACTGAATTTATTTCAGCATCTATTTTCGAAATAGATGCTGTCTTTTTTATATATTTTAATAGATACTAAAACTCCCGAATAGTCGGGACAGTATAAACTTAGTTCATTGAAAGCTTTCGCTTAAGGCGCAGGCACCTAAAAAACCCTATCGCATTCTAAATCGGTGTGTGGGTATTGACCCTGAAATCTTCAATTTTTTTTGAAGAAGGGCAAGTTAGTTTAGCATCTAAATGGTGAAGGTTTCTCAAAACATTTTTGAGAATATCATGTAGCCATTGCTAATTCATAAGAACGTAAACTAAATTAAAAATGGCTCAGAAAGTCGAAGTAAAAGATTTATTGGAAGCAGGTGTGCATTTCGGACACCTAACAAGAAAGTGGAATCCCAACATGGCGCCCTACATCTATATGGAGCGTAACGGAATTCACGTTATCAACCTTTACAAAACAGTTGCAAAACTAGACGAGGCACAACAAGCCTTGAAGCAAATTGCGTCCTCTGGTCGTAAAATTCTTTTCGTTGCAACAAAGAAACAAGCTAAAGATATCGTTGCCGAAAAAGTGGCTAACGTTAATATGCCTTACATCACTGAAAGGTGGCCAGGTGGTATGTTGACCAATTTTGTAACTATTCGTAAGTCGGTTAAGAAAATGGCCGCTATCGATCGTATGAAGAAAGATGGTACTTTTTTAAGTCTTTCCAAAAAAGAACGTTTGCAGAAAGATCGTTTGCGTGCTAAATTGGATAAAAACCTAGGTTCTATTTCAGAAATGACTCGTTTACCTGGAGCTTTATTCATTGTAGACACAATGCGCGAGCACATTGCAGTTAAAGAGGCGATGAAGTTGAACATACCGATTTTTGCCATGGTCGATACAAATTCCGACCCAAGAGAAATCGATTATTTGATTCCTTCTAATGATGACGCATCAAAATCTATCGAAATTATCATGCAACAGGTTTGTGATGCAGTAGCGGAAGGTTTGACTGAACGAAAAACCGAAAAACAAGCTGGAAAAGAAGGTGCCGATGCTCCAAAAGCAAAAGAGGAAGCAAAAGAAGCTGTGCCAGTAGTTGAAAAAGCTCCTGCGGTTGCAAAAGAGATAAAGGCAGAAAAACCGAAAAAAGATGTTACCAAGGAAATCGAAGCTGCACCAGTAGTTGAGAATACAGAAGTTCCAGAACCAACACCTGAAACTGTTGAAACAAAAGCACCTCCGGTTGTAGCCAAAAACCCAAAAAGTAAAGTTGATGCTGAGCCATTGCCAAAAAAGGCAAAAGCCACCAAAGCAGACGACCTTACTAAAATAGAAGGTGTGGGACCAAAAGCAGCCGAATACCTTACTGCCGCAGGTCTTGATACGTTCGAAAAAGTGTCAAAAGCAAAGGCCGATAAGATGAAAGAAATCTTGACAGAGGCTAGCTCTAGAATGGGACATTTAGACCCTACGTCATGGGCAAAACAAGCGAAAATGGCTGCTGATGGCAATTGGGACGAGCTAAAAGAATGGCAAGACAATACTAAAGGTGGTGTTGAGTAAGATAGCCTTACCCAGATGTGCGAAAAGCAAATCTGACCTTATGCACTCCTCTCAGCCGTGTCTCCTTCGTCGGAGGCAATAGGAGAGATAATTAAAGTCTTTAAATAAGTATTTTTTAAGATTTTAAGACATATACATAGTTCAGTAAATAAGTATAGTTTTCCGCCTTCGCGGAAAAGAAACTAAAAATAAGATTAGGTTATGGCAAAAATAGCAGCCGCAGAAGTAAATAAATTAAGAAAAGCGACCGGAGCAGGAATGATGGACTGCAAAAACGCATTGGTGGAAGCCGAAGGTGATTTTGACAAAGCAATCGAAGTACTGCGTAAGAAAGGGCAGAAAGTAGCCGCCAAAAGAGCGGACAGAGAATCATCTGAAGGTGTGGCTATCGCAAAGGTAAATGCTGACAAAACTCGCGGCGTAGCGATTGTTTTAGGCTGTGAAACGGATTTCGTTGGAAAAAACGAAAACTTCGTAGCATTAGCAAATGAAATTGCAGACTTGGCATTGACACAAGATAGCAAAGAAGGACTATTAGCAGCAGATTTAGGTGGTATGACCGTCGCTGATAAATTAATCGAGCAAACTGGTGTTATTGGCGAAAAGCTGGAAATCAATGCTTTTGAAAAAGTTGAAGCACCATATGTTGCTTCCTATGTTCACATTAACAAAATAGCTGCTTTGGTCGGTTTGAGCGCCAAAGTAGACACCGCTGAGGAATTAGCGAAAGATGTGGCTATGCAAGTTGCCTCAATGGGTGCGACTACGTTGTCTTACAAAGATTTTGACCCTGCATTCGTAGCGTCAGAAACAGAGGCGCGTATCGCGGTAATTGAAAAAGATAATGAAGAACTTGGTCGTTTGGGCAAAACCCTTAAAAACGTGCCGCAGTACATTTCAATGGCGCAATTGACCGATGAGGTAATTGCCCAAGCTGAAGCTGATGCGAAAGAACAATTGAAAGCGGAAGGGAAACCAGAGCAAATTTGGGACAAGATTCTTCCTGGTAAAATGGAACGTTTTATCTCTGATAACACGACCTTAGACCAAGAGCAGTGTTTGTTAGATCAAAATTTCATTAAGAATGAAAAGCAAAGCGTTGCAGATTATGTTTCCTCTCATGGCGATGTAACAGTGGCAAGTTTTAAACGTGTTGCTTTAGGATAAGTTTACTCAAGCTAACTCAAAATAAGACCACCTTGCTGTATTGCTCGGTGGTTTTTTTATACACTGACTTTTCATATTTGAAAAATGCGCTGACGTATTAACATTGTATTTGAGACAATTTTAAAGCATTTTTCCCGCATATATGCTTATGTAAAATATGACTTCACCAGCATCGTTTTTTTTTGATTATTTTTGTTTCAACTAAACATATAAAATGCACTATAAACGAATACTTTTAAAATTAAGCGGCGAAGCCCTAATGGGCGAAAAGCAATATGGAATAGACTCCAAAAGACTTGGGGAGTACGCCGAGGAAATAAAAGAAGTAGTCGACAAGGGCATTGAAGTCGCCATAGTTATTGGAGGCGGAAACATATTTAGAGGTTTGTCAGGTGCCGCGACGGGTATGGATCGCGTACAAGCCGACCACATGGGAATGTTGGCGACCGTCATTAACGGCTTGGCTTTACAAAGTGCGCTTGAACTCAAAGGAGTGCAAACACGCTTGCAATCAGCAATTAAAATCAATGAAATGGCAGAGCCTTTTATACGACGACGTGCCATGCGTCACTTGGAAAAAGGTCGTGTAGTTATTTTTGGTGGAGGTACCGGAAACCCTTATTTTACAACAGATTCTGCGGCAGTATTAAGGGCTATAGAAATTGAAGCAGATGTAATTTTAAAGGGAACACGTGTTGATGGAATCTATACTTCCGACCCGGAAAAAGATGTAAATGCGACCAAATTCGATACTATTTCATTTAAAGAAGTCCTGAGCAAAGGTTTAAAAGTGATGGACACCACGGCCTTTACACTTAGTCAGGAAAATGAGTTACCGATAGTAGTTTTTGACATGAACAAAACAGGGAACCTCTTAAAAATAGTTGACGGGCAGAATATCGGTACCGTCGTAAACTTATAAATTCACCTTTTTAAAAAGGTTTGGAATACTATTTGCCTTTTATCTAAAAAGATTAAAATACATGAACGAAGAAATTAGTTTTATTCTTGACGCCTGCAAAGAAGCAATGGACGATGCTATTACGCACCTCGAAAAAGAATTTGTAAAAATTCGAGCGGGCAAAGCTACCCCAGCTATGCTCTCCTCTGTAATGGTAGACTATTACGGGTCATCCACTCCTTTAAACCAGGTTGCAAATGTGAACACCCCGGACGCACGTACGATTACGGCAACACCATGGGAAAAGGCAATGTTGTCCGAAATCGAAAAGGCTATAATGAACTCGAATCTAGGATTCAACCCCATGAGTAACGGTGAGTGCATTATCATTAATGTACCACCCTTGACCGAAGAGCGCCGACGAGACCTGGCCAAACAGGCTAAGGCAGAGGCAGAACATGCCAAAGTAGGCGTTCGCAACGCAAGACAAGAAAGCAATAAAGATATTAGAGGTTTAGACGATGCCTCGGAAGACCTCAAAGCAAATGCAGAAGCAGACGTTCAAGAACTGACCGATAAGTACACAAAGAAAATTGATGCATTTTTAGAGGCTAAAGAGGGTGAGATCATGAAGGTTTAACTTCGTTTCGCGAACAAACATTTTAAAAAAGCAGCTTTATGAGCTGCTTTTTTTGAGTTAAACTTATAATCCTATCATCTAGGAAGACACCTCCTCATTTTTTACCTTTACCACTTCCTAATAAACTAGAAAATTTTTAGTGGCAAAACTAACACAAGGCTTCTGGGCCAAAACAGCCAACATTATCCTCCGGAATAGAATTCTGATTCTATTACTAGTCATCGGCATGACCATTTTTCTAGGTTTTCAATGGGATAAGATGCGTTTTTCAAATTCACAGGCCAACCTATTGCCAGATGATCACCCCGTAAATTTGGAATACCAATCTTTTTTAAAACAGTTCGGAGAAGAAGGCAACGCCGTGGTTTTCGCCATTAGAGACAGTAGCCTTTTTACCCCTGAAAATTTTAACCGTTGGAATAAATTCAGCAAACAATTAGCCGCTTTTCCGGAAGTTGATATTGTTATTTCTACTGAAAACCTAAAAGAGCTCGTAAAGGATAAAGAAAGTAACAAATTTGTAATGCAACCCTTTATTACTTCCGAGTCGCGAACTACAGCGGAGGTCGACAGTATTAAAAATCAACTCTTTACGAATTTACCGTTCTACGACAACCTTTTGTTCAATGCGAAAAGTGGGACCGTACGCACCATAGCGAATCTCGACTCCGATATTGTAAATACAACGGTTCGAAAGGACTTTATCTTACAGGACCTCAAAAATTTGGTCAGTAGTTTTGAAGAAGAAACGGGTATGAATGTTAGGGTATCCGGTATGCCCTACATACGTACAATGAACTCCCAAAGTATTATCGATGAAATCAGATGGTTTATTCTAGCTGCTCTTGGGGTAACATCTGTAATTTTCTTTTTCTTTTTCAGAAGTTTTCGAGCAACATTTATTTCGATGCTGGTGGTAATTATAGGTGTAATGTGGGCCTTTGGGACATTAGGACTCTTGCAATACGAGATTACCGTACTTACTGCATTAATACCTCCACTTATTATAGTAATAGGCATACCCAATTGTATTTTCTTGATTAATAAGTATCAACAAGAAATCAAGAAACACGGCAATCAGGCGCTCTCATTACAACGTGTAATTTCTAAAATCGGAAATGCTACTTTAATGACCAATGTTACAACTGCATCTGGTTTTGCTACATTTATTATTACCGATAGTAAATTACTGAAAGAATTTGGTGTGGTTGCATCCCTAAATATCATCGGTATATTTATACTTTCCTTATTGATTATTCCAATAGCTTATAGCTTTATGCCGCAACCGAAAACAAAGCACTTAAAGCACTTGAACAAAAGTTGGATAGACGCTTTTGTAAATTGGATGGAGAACATCGTACGAAACAAACGTATAACGGTTTACATCGTCTCGTTAATTCTCCTGATAGCAAGTATAATAGGTATTTACCAAATTCGGATTTCAGGAAGTATTATCGAAGATATGCCCCAAAATGCTGAATTCTTTGGCGATATCCGTTTTTTTGAAGAAGAATTCGATGGTATTATGCCCGTCGAAATCGTCGTCGACACTAAATCTCCCAAGGGTGTAATGAAACCCGCCAATCTCAAGAGAATAGACCGACTAAGCACTATAATCGACGAGACACCAGAGCTTTCCAAACCCGTCTCTATTGTAAATCTTGTCAAATACTCCAAGCAGGCATTTTATAATGGAATTCCAAAGTACTATCAACTACCGACCTCGCAGGAGAATACTTTTATTATGGATGTCGCCAAAAATTCGGCGGACAATGGCAATATGCTAAAATCATTCGTAGACAGTACAGCGCAGACCGCAAGGATTACCACTTTTATGCAAGATGTTAACACAGAACGCATGGAAGCTATCGAAAGCAATCTTAACGAGAATATTGCTAAAATTTTTCCAAGCGAGCGGTTTAATGTTTACATGACAGGTGGTGCGCTTATTTTTTTAAAAGGCACTAAATATCTCGTTAAAAACCTGATTTTATCGTTGGCTTTGGCAATAGGTTTGATTGCGCTGTTCATGGCGTATTTATTCAGGTCGTTTCGTATGATTATTATATCATTGATTCCAAACCTACTGCCTTTGGTGGTTACCGCAGGGGTAATGGGTTTTGTTGGCGTACCCATTAAGCCGTCTACTATTTTGGTATTCAGTATCGCTTTTGGTATTTCTGTAGATGATACTATTCACTTTTTAGCAAAATACCGCCAGGAACTTATTGCCAACCAATGGAAAATCAAAGTCTCCGTCTATGCCGCTTTGCGCGAAACTGGGGTCAGTATGTTCTATACTTCGATAGTACTATTTTTTGGCTTTTCCGTTTTTATAATTTCCAACTTTGGCGGCACCGTTGCCTTAGGCGCTTTGGTATCGGCAACGCTACTGTTCGCTATGTTGGCCAACCTTATTCTTCTCCCCTCTCTGCTTCTATCCTTAGAGCGAAATATTGCCAATATAGAAGTGCTTAAAGAACCACAGATCGATATACTTCCGCGGGACGAGAAAGACACTTCTCAAAAATAAAGAACACTAACAACATATTTCAAAACAGTCTATTAATTTCTTTTTGTCCAAAAGGCTATCTTTGAACTTTAATTTTTTAGCATGAAATCAGCAAGCATAAAAGCAGTACTTGCCACTGCGCCCAAATCTCAGGAAGTTAGTATCAACGGATGGGTAAAAAGTTTTCGAAACGATCGCTTTATCGCCTTAAACGATGGCTCTACCATAAAGAACATTCAATGTGTTGTAGAATCTGAAGAGTTCGATAATGCTATATTAAACCAGATTAACATAGGAGCGGCCATACGAGTAACAGGTGCCCTTGTTGAAAGTCAAGGGCGCGGGCAATCGGTTGAAATACAAGCCGCACGAATTTTTATACATGGTACCGCCAACCCCGAGGAAGTAAAATTGACCGTGCTATCACCAAAACGTCATTCGCTAGAATTCTTGAGGGAGCAAGCACATTTACGCGTACGCACCAATACTTTTGGCGCCATAATGCGCGTGCGCTCGTCGTTATCCTATGCGATACATCACTATTTTAATCAAAACGGATTCCAATATTTTCACGCCCCCATAATTACGGGTTCTGACGCGGAAGGTGCTGGGGAAATGTTCAAGGTGACCACTTTAGATTCTAAAAAACCACCTTTAAACGAGGAAGGTGAAATCAACTATAAAGAAGATTTTTTTGGAAAAGAAACCAACCTGACTGTCTCAGGACAATTAGAAGCTGAGGCGTATGCCATGGGCTTGGGCAAGGTATATACCTTCGGCCCTACATTTAGAGCTGAAAATTCGAACACTTCAAGACACTTGGCAGAATTCTGGATGATCGAACCAGAAGTTGCTTTTAACAATCTCGACGATAATATGGATCTTGCCGAAGACTTCATCAAAAATGTTGTCAATTATGTTTTGGACAACTGCATGGAGGATTTGGAGTTTCTGCAGGAACGTCTTCTAAACGAAGAAAAGACAAAACCACTAGCAGAGCGCAGCGAAATGGCTTTGATTGAAAAACTACGATTTGTAGCAAGCAACGATTTTAAACGTGTAACCTATACGGAAGCAATCGACATCCTTCGAAACAGCAAACCGAACAAGAAAAAGAAATTCAAATACCTCATTAATGAATGGGGTGCCGATCTCCAAAGCGAACACGAGCGTTTTCTGGTAGAAAAGCACTTTAAATGTCCCGTTATACTTTTTGACTATCCGGCTAAAATAAAGGCATTCTATATGCGTTTGAATAAAGACGGTAAAACCGTTCGGGCTATGGATATCCTCTTTCCAGGAATTGGGGAAATTGTTGGCGGATCGCAACGTGAAGAGCGGTTAGATGTACTCAAAGAAAAGATGAAAGCCCTAGACATACCCGAAGAAGAACTCTGGTGGTATTTAGACTTACGAAAATTCGGTACTGCCGTACACAGTGGGTTCGGACTTGGTTTTGAACGGCTTGTGCTTTTCGCAACGGGCATGGGTAATATAAGAGATGTGATTCCGTTCCCAAGAACACCGCAAAATGCCGAATTTTAAACTAAAAACCTTTATTTTTATAAGGAAGATACAATTCAATGCTAAAACAACATTTACAGTTTAAACTATCTCAAAAGTTATCTCCGCAACAGATTCAGTTGATGAAGTTGATACAACTGCCCACGCAGGCTTTCGAACAACGGTTAAAACAAGAACTGGAGGAAAATCCTGCATTAGAAAGCGGTAAAGAAGAATCTGATTCGCTTGATGATGAGTATGGCGATGAGTTTGATGACACCTCTGACAATGAAACCATTGAAACGGAGGAAATTAATATCGACGATTACCTAAGTGATGATGAGATTCCTGACTACCGCACTAAGGCGAACAACTACAGTGCCGATGACGATGAAAAAAGTGTACCGTATGCTGCGGGCATTTCTTTTAATCAATACCTGATCAATCAACTTAATACCGTTTATTTAAACGATGAGGAATGGGGCATTGCAGAATTTCTAGTAGGTAGCGTAGACGAAAGTGGATATATTCGTCGGCCTATTTCGGATATTTTAGATGATTTGGCCTTTACTCAAAACATTTACACCGATGAACAAAGTATTCTGAAAGTGCTTAAAATCGTTCAATCTTTAGATCCACCGGGCGTTGCTGCTCGATCACTCGAAGAGTGTCTTACCATTCAACTGAAGCGGAAAGAGGCGAGTCCAAATATCGAACTTGCCATAGCAATATTAGAAAAATCGTTTGACCAGTTTACCAAAAAACACTACAAAAAACTACTTCAAAAGCATAGTATTACAGAAAAACGCTTAAAGGATGCCATCTCGGAAGTTGAAAAACTAAATCCCAAACCCGGAGGCTCCTATGCAGGAAACAACAGAATGATAGAGCACGTAGTGCCAGATTTCTCCATAAAAATAGTCGAAGGCGAATTAGAACTTACGCTTAACGGTAGAAATGCACCCGAACTTCGTGTTTCTAGAGAGTACAATAACATGTTAAAAGGATATAGAGACGCCAAAGATAAATCTAAATCCCAAAAAGATGCTGTAATGTTCATCAAACAAAAACTTGATGCAGCAAAATGGTTCATAGATGCCATTTTGCAACGGCAACAGACTTTATTCGTAACCATGAGTTCTATCATGAACTATCAGAAAGAATATTTCATGACCGGGGATGAGCGGAATCTGCGGCCAATGATCTTAAAAGATATTGCCGATGAAATTCATATGGATGTATCTACGGTTTCCCGTGTCGCAAATAGCAAATATGTAGACACGCCCTACGGCACCAAATTAATCAAAGAGTACTTTTCCGAATCGATGAAAAATGATCAGGGAGAAGATGTTTCCACCAAGGAAATTAAAAAGATTCTTGAAACGGTCATTGCCGAAGAAACCAAGAAAAAGCCTTTGACCGATGATCGTCTTGCGGGTATTTTAAAGGATAAAGGATATCCGATCGCTAGACGTACCGTCGCCAAATACCGGGAGCAGTTAGACATTCCTGTTGCACGTCTTCGTAAAAAAATCTGATGAAATTGTTTTTACGAATTATCTCGTATATTTTTCATCCGCTGTTAATTCCTATAATAGGCACGCTTGTTTATTTTAGAATTACGCCAAAATACAGTTCTTCAACTCTAGAAAGTGGTAACGTACTTCCTATTTTCATCCTTACTGTTATCATTCCCATAATTTCATATCTGATACTCCATAATATCGGCGTAGTAAAATCTGTTTTTGCCCCAAACTTAAGAGAACGCAGATATCCGTTGTACATTAATATCATCTTGTTTTTGATGATTTTGTACAAAGTAATTCCAAATAATTATACGGTAGAATTGTATTTTTTCTTCGTTGGTCTTATCGGGGCATCCTGTGCTTCTATAGTGTTGCTCTACTTTAAATTTAAAAGCAGTTTGCACATGACCGGGATAGCGAGCTTGTTCATGTATTTAGTTTGTTTGAGCGTTCATTTTGAACGTAACATTACCATAGCACTTAGCATAACTATGCTAACGCTAGGCCTAGTTGCCACTTCAAGGATTTATCTTAAAGCGCAAAACAAGGCCGGACTGATTGTGGGTTTAGTTGTGGGTTTACTATCTCAGCTACTTACCATAAAGTTTTGGCTTTAAAAACCGCTTATTTAATGACCGACATATTTGCTTCTCCCTCATAGGTAGTGTAATTGATTTTTAAAGCACCTACTTTTCTGAGCTCTTCTTTAACATCATCGATAATCCCCATATTGGCCTTCTTATCTACTTTCATAGCGACCGTTACGTCAGGTCGTATATGCTCTGGCATCGCAGCAATTTTGGATAATACATACGGGCCAACATCGACAACATTTGCATATTTGTCATCGAGTTGAATTCTCGCTTCTGTGCCCAAAGCATTTTCTAACTCCTTGTTCGGCCTACCAATATGAATAAATATGACTCTATCTCTCTTTTCCAGTTTTTTAACCTCAGAGGCATGTGGCAATACATTATCTATATTGAGCTTGGTATCTTTCATAACCGTTACAGTCATAAAAAAGAACAATAACATAAAAACGATATCTGGCAACGAAGCAGTTGACACTTCAGGAGTACTTGTACTATTTTTTTTAAATCTAGACATGGTTTCTAATTTTTAGGTTCAACAATATGTAGTGGATATAGATCTTGAAGCAACTTGATTCTTACTTTCAGTTCTTGCTTGGCTACCATATCTGTTTCCTGACTGCCATAAGCGGCCTCCATAACTGTATAATCTTGTTTAAAACGTAATTGTCCTTCGCGATTTCTCAAAACGTTGTACGCAGCCACTAATTCGTTCTGTACAGCGATGTAGGCTTCATAGGTAGTTTCTCTATTATTCCTAACCGCGACAATTGCCGCATTGGGGCTTTCAGAAGAATCTACCAAGCCAGCACCTTGGCAATACTCACAGCTGGATTTTTCACCGCCGTTATCCACAAATTCAATTGTGGTTTGTCTTAAATCGGCCAATGCCATTTCCTTGCCATCTACCATTAACTGGTTTTCATTATTGATACTCACCTCTAGAATATTACGCTCCTTTACGTCTATTGGTGGCGATGGTGTAGTGCTTGGCAGCATACGATATAAACCGGCATCGGTTTCTATCGTTGTGGTTACCAAGAAAAAAATAAGTAATAAAAATGCAATGTCGGCCATAGAACCGGCATTTACCGTGGGCACTTCTGCTCTTCTTCCCATACTAAAAGTTTTAGATTAAACATTAATTCTACCTAGCAATAAGGCATAAGTCAACAGTCTCTTCGGGGCGCCGAAAAGAAAATATCCCTAAAAGGGTTCAACTATAAATGGGAAGGAAGGTGTTGTTAATTAAATGACAAAATTCATGCCACTGGCACAATCTTAGTCAATTAGTTTTTTTTCACAACTATTAGAAGCAGTAGTCCAGTTAATGAGGTGAGACCTAAAGGAAGCGTCGGGGCGCTGCTGGACATAAAACTAAATTTTAACTAATTGAAATCGGAGTCCCTATTTAATAATTTATTCTTATAGTAAGAGATTTTATAAAAGCTGCAAAAGCAAGGTGTCAAATCTCAATTCAACTTGGACAACCAGTGATTTCGGGCATTACCAGAATATATTAAAATATTTACCGGACAGTAATGTATTAGAAGGATTACCTATTCTTAGGAGAAAAAGATGACAAGGTAAAATCATGGCGTGTAAGTATATATTAAAGGATATAAAATATGAATCCGACTCGTAAAGGTTTCATATCAATACTTTGGCTGTTGAACTGTGCATTATCTTGCAATAGCGTATTTAATGCATAATATGCATGTAGGTTAAAAGTATTCCACCCCACGTTGAGCGTTACCCCGTATTGAAACTTCGTGACATCGGTATTGTTGAAACTATCTTTAAAAGTATCTGTAACGAGTTTTGACCTAGCACCTACGGCATAGCCTAACGTAAAACCCGTATAGATACGCCAAAATTTGTACTCTGTTGCCGTAGATTTTCGCCATCGAAATTCAATCGGAATCTCTAACATATGGGTCTCCAATTTATTTCTTCGAAAACCATCGGTCGAAACAATGCTGTAATTTATGCCATCAGCTACTTCGGTAGCTTGTATATTAGAATAATAAGAATAGGCCCCGTAGCCCAAACCTAAACCCAAAGCAACCGTTCTATCGTTATTTAACGGAATGTCTTTTATAAAACCGCCTCGCAAACCATAAGACAGACTTTGCTGACCAATAGCATTAGGTTTGTTCAATAAAAAATTATAAGTAAGTCCTATATAAAATTGATCTTCGAGATATCGATTATCAACAGAAACAGAATCTGTAACCGACTGGGCAGATGGCAGTACTGGTATAAAAAATAGAATACAGCGAATTAAAAACTTCATCAGTGTAAAGTTAACAAATGATATGGTTCAACCTTTTTCATTTTAGCAACGATTTGACACTTTGTTTTACTCCTCCATAATCCATCCCTTAGAATTTAATTAAGTATGCCTTGGTAAGACTGAATAAGCTATTAGGTAGTATTTTAATTTCTATAACTATGAACTACCCCAAGGCAGAGCCATCGAGGTATCAGAAACTAGACCGCTGCGCTACAAGAATCAAGAAACTAGACTATTTTTTTTTGTCTTGGCTCTAGACTCTTGGTTCTTTAATCAGTCGAATACTACACCCGAGGCAGAGCCGCGAGGGATTCTATTGATTAAAGACGAGCAGCTTTAACAAAAAAACGCTCCAAAAAAAATTTGGAGCGTTTTAAATATTTTAAAAAATCTTAATTATTGAACGTTGTTGAAAGCATCCCCTTCGTAAGTGGTATAGTTCACTTTCAAAGCATTAACTTTTCTTAGTTCTTGTTTGATGTCGGAAATCAATCCCATATTTGCATTTTTATCTACTTTCAAAGAAGTAGTTAAAAAATTCTGCACCTCTTGCGGTTTTTTAGCTCTTTCCATCAAAATGAAATCACCTACGTCAGATGGGTTTGCAAACTTATCGTTCAACTGAATTTTTGGTTCCGTGCCAAAAACCCTAGAATACTCTTTAGTAGGTGCACCAACGAAAATTGTGATGACCCTATCCTTTTTCTCGAGTTTCTTAATTTCACTGGCATTGGGTAAAATGTTCTCAACCTTCACCGAATTATCTTTCATAACGGTAACCGTCATAAAGAAAAACAAAAGCATGAAAACGATATCAGGTAAAGATGCCGTAGAAACAGCTGGTAATTCACCACTCTTTTTCTTTGAAAATTTAGACATACATAATTATTTTAAATGCTATTAGTTAGACGAAGATGTTTCGGCCTCTGAAAGTTTCTGAGGAAACATTTCCTGAATACGGGTAATCTTATCTTTCAATTCTTCTTTAACACTGGCTGAGGTCTCCTGTTTGGCATACTCCAGTTCCATACTGGTAAATGTTCTTTTATACAAACGCTCCGATTCTCTATTTCGCAACTCGTTGTACGCACCTACCAGCTCGTTTTGAACCGTAATGTAAGTACCATACTTTGTTTCCCGGTCATTCTTCAATGAAATAATAGCCTTTGAAGGGTTATCAGATGAACTTGCGTCTTTCTTTCCCAAGCTGCAATACGTGCAACTACCATCGCCATTATTTTCCAAAAAAGCCATTGCTTTTCCTCTTAAGTCTTTCAACTCGATTAGCTCCCCATCGGCCAACAACTGACCATTTTTATTGATGTTAACCTGAAAGATATTTTTCTGCTTAATAACAACATCATTTTCCGGTGGTTCAATTGGCGGTAACATTCGATCCAATCCTGCATCTGTTTCAATAGTGGTTGTCACTAAGAAAAAGATAAGTAGTAGGAATGCAATATCGGCCATAGAACCTGCATTTACTTCTGGTGCTCCTGCTCTTCTACCCATAGTTCGTTTTTATTTACCCAACATTTTCTTAAAAGATGGTACTATCATCAATAATATCGCAGCTACCAATAACATAAAGAACAAGTAAAGCCCCATTCCAATTTTCTTAACGGTTCCTTCATCGGTCATCGCCGCATACTGGTCAGAAACATCAGTACCGCTAGAAAGTACGTAAGCTATTATAGCTACTATAACAAAACCGACAATAGCAAATAACGTTTTCTTTAAACCTGCCGGATTGGACACTATGTTCTTCAAGGCAAACACTAGGCTGGCTCCTGCAGCAAATGCAAGAAGTATAAATGTAATCCAGAACATAGCGCTCATCGGTCCGCTTTGAGCGGCTTCAGCGGGATTGCCTTCAGCCAACTCCCCTGAAGGAAGCATGAACCAAAGTACAGCGCCTATTAAACCAACGGCGATTAGTACAATTTTTATAATTTTATTCATAATTCAAAGTATTAGGTGTGCGACTTATTTTTTGTGGTCTACCAACATATCGATTAACGAAATCGAAGAATCTTCCATATCGTTAACAATACTATCGATTTTAGCGATAATGTAATTGTAAAAAATTTGAAGAATAATCGCTACGATTAAACCAAATACTGTCGTCAATAATGCCACCTGAATATCACCTGCAATAAGAGATGCGCTTAAGTTACCTACAGCTGCAATTTTCTGGAAGGCCTGAATCATACCTATTACGGTACCCATGAAACCAAGCATTGGTGCAATCGCAATAAATAAGGATAACCATGATACATTTTTCTCTAATTGACCCATTTGAACACCACCATAGGCGACAACGGCTTTTTCGGCAGACTCTATGTCTTCGCCAGCTCTATCTAAACCTTGGTAAAAGATAGATGCCACTGGCCCTTTTGTATTTCTACAAACCTCTTTTGCGGCTTCAACACCACCAGAAGCCAAAGCGTCTTCTACTTGTGTCTTTAATTTTGTAGTATTCGTACTGGCCATGTTAAGATAGATAATTCTTTCAATCGCAACGGCCAGACCTAAAATTAAACAAAGCAGTACAATCCCCATAAAACTAGGGCCACCTTGTATAAACATTTCTTTTAGGGTTTGCACGAATGGCTTAGACTCTTCAACCGGAGCATCTTGCAACATCGTCGCTGCAGTTGTCATAGCGTTTACAGTATTTGTACTTAAAACAAATAACCCAGCCATAGCCAGGATAGAGAATGATTTTTTCATTTTTTTCAAACTTAAGATTAGTTAGTTAAAGCGTTAAAGATAAAAAAAAATCGCAATAATGAAAGTAAATCTTCAATAGCTCGGCAACTATTTTAAAAGTTACCTGAGATTACTATAATTATTACTTCGTTAAAATTAGACGACTGCGAATTTCCAGCCGTCTTTGAACCGAAATTTATATCGACTTATAAAGTAACATAAATTTCAGCTTCGAGCTAATATAGTATAAATTCTAGGTTTTAGATTGGCTGCGCCCATCTTTTACCTCGAAAACAGTCATCAAGAACATACTGGCGACCATTGCATGGTCTCACATATGGCGCATCTAAAAAATGCTCAAGCGAGCTTGGACATTTTTTAGCTACGCCAAATGTTCTCGCAGAGAGGAAGGGATTCGAACCCTCGATACATTTGCATGTATACATGCTTTCCAAGCATGCGCCTTCGACCACTCGGCCACCTCTCTAATTACCCCTTCTTTAAGGGGTGTCCAAATAACAAAAAAAATATTAGTTGCGAAAACTTAAAACATTATATTTTATGACATCTCGCCCCGCAAAGAGGTCTCAAAAGCTGTTTTAAAAACCTGGTTCGAAACACCAATCCCCAAAAGGTACATCAACTTTGTAATCGCCGCCTCGGTGGTAATATCCTTACCGTTAAGGATTTGTATTTTCTTTAGATGCTCACTTGTTTCATACTGACCCATCATCACACTTCCTCCCGAGCACTGTGTAACGTTCACTAAATGAATTCCTTTTTTAGTCGCTTTTTTCAACAATGAAATCAACCACTTCTCTGTTGGGGCATTACCTGCGCCATAGGTTTCTAAAACTAGAGCCTTTAAATCTGGAATACTGATTATTTGTTCCAACACCTTTTCCCCCAAGCCTGGAAATAATTTAAGAATGGCTACATCTTTGCTCATTTGTTTGTGTACCACCATTTTTTTTATCCTTTTTATCTTTCTTAAATTTTCTTTGTACACTTTTAAATGCACTCCAGATTCTGCCAAAGGCGGATAATTGAACGACTGAAACGCCTCAAAATGTTCAGCATTTATTTTTGTGGTACGGTTGGCGCGATATAATTTATATTCGAAATATAACCCGACTTCGCGAATAACCGGTCTGCCCTTTTCTTGCAAAGCTGCTATTTGTATCGACGTTATTAAATTCTCTTTCGCATCGGTACGTAAATCACCTATCGGCAACTGACTTCCTGTAAAAATTACAGGCTTTGAAAGGTTTTCAAGCATATAACTTAAAGCAGAAGCCGAATAGCTCATTGTATCACTACCATGAAGCACGACAAAACCATCATGGCTATTATAATGCTCCTCGATAATGTTCGCAATTTCGACCCAATATCCAACATTCATGTTAGACGAGTCGATTGGGTTGTCAAAGGATACTGTATCAATTGCACAATCCAATTGATTTAGCTCTGGAATATTCTTTAGAAGTTTACTGAAATTGAACGCCTTTAAACTCCCAGATTCATAATCTTTGACCATACCTATAGTACCGCCAGTGTAGATTAAGAGTATTTTTGGTTCGTTTTTCAAGGTTAATGGTTAAAACTAAATATTTCTTCTAGTTATATTTTAAGTTGTTTTTTAAATTCCAAATACTTCTTTTGAATTTTCGGTGGTTATCCGAGCTACTTCTTCCAAACTCATTTGATAAATATCGGCCAATTTTTCCTGTACATTAATGAGGTATGCACTTTCGTTTCTTTTTCCACGATATGGCGAAGGTGCCAAATAAGGCGAATCTGTCTCCAAAACGATATGATTTAAATCTATTTGGTTTAGGAATTGGTCTATTTTTCCGTTTTTAAAAGTTACAACGCCACCGATACCTAATTTCATATTATAGGATATGGCTTGTTGCGCTTGTTCAAGATTTCCCGTAAAACAATGAAATATTCCATATAAATCTTCAGATTTTTCACTTTTTAAAACCTCAAAAACTTGATCAAACGCATCCCTACAATGTATCACGATAGGAAGACCGTATTGCTTTGCCAAACCAATCTGATATTTGAAAGCGGCTTGCTGTTCTTTCAACAAACTTTTATCCCAATATAAATCGATTCCGATTTCCCCTACAGCAAAAAATTTTCGCTGAGCGAGCATCTCTTCGACATGTATGAGTTCTACCTCGTAATTTTCTTTTACATGCGTAGGATGCAAACCCATCATTAAGAACACATTTTTAGGATATGTAGCTTCCAAATCTAACATAGATTGGGTGTAGGCCGAATCTATCGCGGGAATGAAAAAACGTTTTATACCCAAATCAAGGGCACGCCGAATTACTTCGTCACGGTCTTCTTCAAAAGCTTCGCTGTATAAATGCGTATGCGTATCGGTAAGGTTCATATGGTAAAAATAGAATTATCTTTGTTTAAAATCGAAGATTGAATGACTTCACTTAAAAAGTTTCTTCTCAAGAAAAAATTTGTTCGTGTTCCACTGGTTCTTACGGAGACCAACCATTTTGAAATAACCGCAAAAATCAATGGGATTTCAGGTCGATTTATTCTAGATACCGGAGCTTCGAATACTTGCGTTGGTTTTGATAAGATCGAGTTTTTCAATCTTACTTCAAAAGCCTCAAAAATAAAGGCTGCAGGAGCTGGCGCAACCAATATGGAAACTTTGATCTCGACCAAAAACAGCATAAATATTGGCACTTGGCAAAAGAAAAAGCTCAAAATAGTTTTATTCGACCTTAGCCATGTGAACGAAGCCTTAACCGCTCATAAGGCTCTGCCAGTTGACGGCATCATTGGTGCCGATATTCTTAAAAAAGCCAAAGGAATTATCGACTATGACAAGAAATGCGTTTACTTCAAAAAACGCTAAACCGCTTGCATTTCAACGAATAGTATACCATCTCGTCGACTGGGCATACTTACAGGCCCTTTCATTCGTTCTATTTGGGTTAAAATTATTCCCAGATGAAAAGTTTAAAAGTTTATGGACTACTACTATCCTCAACCTTAATTTTTACAGCTTCCTGCTCAAAGGATGATGTTGCGGAATATACTACCCCGGATGATTTGGTCTTGGAAGAAACACTCATTAATTTGTACGGTTCGATAGATTCATTGGTTCTACCCCCTAGCAATGCGTATTCTGAAATACCAAACGACCCCCAAAACCCTTTAACCAAGGATAAAATTATTTTGGGAAAATTATTGTTTCATGAAACAGGCCTTGCGTTGAATCCAAAAAAAGAGGAAGGGCAGGGTACGTATTCCTGTGCTAGTTGCCATCATGCCAAAGCTGGCTTTCAAAGTGGTGTTAAACAAGGAATCGGTGAAGGCGGTACTGGTTTCGGCTTAAATGGAGAAACTAGAAAAATATCAAGTGAGTATACACCCGAACTTATAGATGTACAACCTCTACGGTCGCCCACAATACTAAACAGCGCCTTTCAAAAAGTAATGCTTTGGAATGGTCAATTTGGAGCTACAGGCCCAAATGCTGGAACAGAAACAGAATGGACGGTCGACACACCAAAAGAACAAAACAATCTTGGATTCGAAGGTGTAGAAATCCAAGCCATAGCCGGCCTGGGAGTACACCGCCTAAAAATCGATTCGACAATAATTTCAGATTTAGGATACAAGAACATGTTCGATACCGCATTTGGTGATATCGAAGAAAACAAACGATATACCTTATTAAACGCAGGGTTGGCAATAGCTGCTTACGAAAGAACCGTTATGCCGAATGCCGCACCTTTTCAATGGTGGCTTCGTGGTGATAAAGATGCCATGACAGCGGAGGAAAAAAAAGGAGCCCAGCTCTTTTTCGGTAAAGCCAATTGCTATAGCTGCCATTCTGGGCCAGCACTTAACGCAATGGAATTTCACGCGTTAGGAATGAACGACCTACAAGGTGCAGGCGTACATGGAGAAGTTGATATGGCCACTAAAAAAGGTCGTGGCGGATTTACAAAAAACCCGGAAGACGATTATGCATTCAAGACCCCAACTATTTACAATCTTAAAGATGTGAAGTTTCTAGGGCATGGCGGAAGTTTTGCTTCGGTCAAAGACATTATCGAATATAAGAATGCTGCCGTTGCGCAAAATAGTGAAGTGGCGACAACCCAACTTTCGCCTGCTTTTGTTCCTTTGAACTTAACAGCCGATGAAATAACCCAATTGACGGTTTTTTTAGAAAGTGCCTTATATGATGGACGTTTAGAGCGGTACACGCCAGATTCTTTACCTTCTGACAACTGTTTCCCGAATGCGGATACAGCATCAAAATCGGATATGGGTTGCGAGTAATCGTTAACCTGAAGCCATAAAAAAAGCGTGATAAATTTTTATCACGCTTTTTTTATGCAAAAATCTCATAACTACATTTCCAAAGCTTTCTTCACATTGTCATTCATCAAAAATTCTTCAGGACTTTCCAACGCCTCCTTTACGGCAACCAAGAAACCAACAGATTCTTTTCCGTCAATAATTCTATGGTCATACGAAAGTGCCACGTACATAATGGGTGCAATTGCAATTTGGCCATCTTTTGCCACTGGTCGCTCTACGATGTTATGCATTCCTAAAATAGCACTCTGTGGCGGGTTGATAATAGGTGTACTTAACATTGAACCAAATACGCCCCCATTGGTAATCGTAAAGGTACCACCTGTCATTTCATCTACCGTAATATCGCCGTCTCTTGCGCGTAAAGCAAGACGTTTTACCTCAGCTTCCACTCCTCTAAAAGTCAAATTTTCAGCATTTCGAATAACAGGAACCATCAGCCCTTTTGGTCCAGAAACAGCGATACTGATATCACAAAAATCATAGCTGATCATTTCTTTTCCATCAATCATCGAATTCACTGAAGGGTACATTTCTAAAGCACGAACAACGGCCTTGGTAAAGAAAGACATAAAGCCCAAGCTAACGCCGTGCTTTTCTTTAAAATCTTCTTTATACTCTTTTCGCAACGCAAAAATAGGCGACATATCAACCTCGTTGAACGTAGTCAGCATTGCGGTTTCGTTCTTTACGGAAACCAAACGCTCGGCCACTTTTCTGCGAAGCATCGATAATTTCGAACGACTTTCGCCACGCTTACCTCCTGTTGGAGTACCCATTGAAGGATTTGCATTTACTGCATCTTCTTTGGTAATTCTACCATCTCGCCCACTACCTTTGACTCCCTTAGAATCGATTCCTTTTTCATCTAAAATTTTCTTTGCTGCCGGCGAAGCGGTGCCAGAGGCATAGGTCTCCTTCTTCGCAGTTTCTTTCTTTTCTTCCTTTACTTCAACTTTTTCGGTCGCAGCCGGAGTTTCTTTTTCCGTTTCGCCCTCACCCTCAGGTTTTGCGGCACTGGTATCTATTAAACATACCACTGCACCAACTGCAACAGCATCGCCCTCCTCGGCTTTTAGCGTAATCGTTCCGCTTTGTTCTGCAGGAAGTTCTAAAGTCGCCTTATCGGAATCTACTTCCGCAATCGTTTGATCTTTCTCTACATAATCACCATCGGAGACTAGCCACTCAGCTATTTCTACCTCGGTAATCGATTCTCCCGGTGAAGGGACTTTCATTTCTAAAATCATTCTGCTATAGTTTGATATGTTATTTTTTTCTTTTTGTATTGTCTTTGGTCTTATCAAAGACATAATCGATTACCTGCTGGTGCCTGTTCTTTGATCGCACTGCACTACCCGCAGCTGGTGAAGCGTAAAACCTTCTTGATGCAACCCTAAATTTATTTGCATCGCTAAAGTGAATCAACATATGACTCCATGCCCCCATATTTCTTGGTTCCTCTTGAGCCCAGACGATATCATCGGCACTTTTATACTTTTTAATAATCTCTTTCATTTGCTTTGATGGCACAGGAAACAGTTGTTCTACCCTTACTAATGCCACATTATCACGTTCGTTTTCCGTTTTTGCAGCTAAAAGATCGTAATAGAATTTTCCCGTGCAAAAGACCAATGTTTTGACTTTTTTGGCATCGGCAGAAGCATCATCAATTACTTCTTTAAAACCACCATTTGTAAACTCATCGGCAGAAGAGACCGCCAACGGATGCCTTAGCAAACTCTTTGGTGTAAATATAATCAACGGCTTTCTAAAATTAGCCTTTAACTGTCGTCTTAAAATATGGAACATTTGCGCCGGCGTGGTTACATCGGCGATATACATATTATCTCTTGCACATAGTTGAAGGTAACGTTCCATACGCGCAGAGGAATGCTCAGCACCCTGCCCTTCGTAACCATGAGGCAACAACATTACCAATCCGTTCTGTAATTTCCATTTATCCTCGGCGGCCGATATGTACTGGTCTATCATTATTTGGGCACCGTTGCTAAAATCTCCGAATTGCGCTTCCCAGATGGTCAGGGTATTCGGGCTAGCCATGGCGTAACCATAATCGAAACCTACCACCCCGTATTCAGATAGCAGCGAATTGTAAATTTGAAATTTGCCTTGCTTGTCATTTATATGATTAAGCAGTAGCACCTCTTCCTCACTTTTTTCTACTTTCATTACCGCATGGCGATGCGAGAAAGTTCCCCGTTCTACATCTTGCCCAGACATTCGTACTCCAAAACCTTCTTCCAAAAGACTTCCGTAAGCCAATAATTCACCCATGGCCCAATCTAGCTTGTCGGTCTCAAAGAACATCTTTTTGCGGTCATTGACCAACTTTTCTACTTTCCGCAAAAACTTCTTTCCCGTGGGCAATTCGGTAAGTACTTTGGCAATCTCAGTTAGTTTTTTCTTACTGTAGGTGGTATCTACGGCATCCATCATTTCCCATTCCCGAACATTTGTAAATCCTTTCCACTCATCGGCCATAAATGGGGTAATCACCGTTTTGTCTTCTTTCCTAGAATCTTCCAACTCGGTTTCTAAAGAAGCCTTGTATTCTTCTTCCAACTTCTTTACATGACCCTTTTCGATAACTCCTTCAGCTATCAATCTCTCGGCATAAATATCCCTTGGATTTTTGTGTTTGGCGATTGCCTTGTATAGCTTGGGTTGTGTAAATCGAGGTTCATCACCTTCGTTATGACCATACTTTCTATACCCTAACAAATCGATGAATACGTCACGATTGAAACGCATTCTGTATTCCAAAGCGAACAGTGCAGCATGTACCACAGCCTCAGGATGATCTGCATTTACATGAAGTACCGGACTCAAGGTAACCTTGCCGACATCCGTACAATAAGTAGAAGACCTAGCATCTAAATAATTAGTCGTAAATCCTATCTGATTATTCACCACAATGTGAATGGTACCGTTGGTGCGATAGCCATCAAGATTAGCCATTTGAACTACTTCGTATACCAGCCCTTGGCCTGCTATAGCAGCATCCCCATGCACCACAATTGGAAGTACTTTGGAAAAATCTTCGGGAAAATGCGCATCCTGCTTTGCTCGACTAATACCTTCAACTACAGCACCTACTGTTTCTAGGTGCGAAGGGTTTGGCGCAATGTTCATTTTTATCTTTTTGCCTTTGCTCGACTTCCGGTCACTCGTCCAACCGAGGTGGTATTTTACGTCACCATCAAAAATTTCCTGTTCGTAATCTTTTCCGTCGAATTCACTGAAAATATCTTTTGCGGCCTTTCCGAAAATATTGGTCAGAACGTTTAAACGTCCGCGATGGGCCATACCCATTACAAATTGTTCGACCCCCATATCGGCGGCACGCTCTACAATAGCATCCAAAGCGGGAATGAGTGATTCGTTCCCCTCTAAAGAAAAGCGTTTTTGACCTACGTACTTGGTATGCAAAAACGTCTCGAACGAGACTGCTTGGTTTAATTTTTTGAGAATATGTTTTTTCCTATCTGCATCGTATGTAGGGTGATTGTCATTTACGTTCAACCAATCTTGTATCCACTGCACACGTTCTGGTTTCCTAATATACATGTACTCTACGCCTATGGCATCACAGTAAATACGTTTAAGGTGATCTATAATATTCTGTAAACTACTGGCGCCGATTCCGATAATATCGCCAGCCTTAAAAACCGTTGCCAAATCGCTAGCCTCTAAACCAAAATTCTCGATGTCCAGCGTAGGAGTATATTTTCTTCTTTCCCTAACAGGGTTTGTTTCGGTAAATAAATGACCCCTAGTTCGGTATCCGTCGATCAATCGAATTACCTGAAATTCTTTTTGTAATGATTCTGGAACAGCCCCATTACCAAAAGCCAAAGAACCATTCTGACCATGAATATCCAACTCATCCAAAGCGCTTTCGGCACCAAAATCAAAGCCTTGAAAAAACGCGCGCCAACTGGGCTCTACACTATCAGGATTACTTAAATACTTGTCGTATGTTTCCGCAAAAAAAGAAGTATGAGCGGCATTTAAAAAGGAATACTTATCCATATAAGGTTTCTCTAACTAAGCAATAAAAGTTTATCAAAAATACAATATTTCGCTTTTCTAAGTGTATCTTGAGTCATATTATTATACTGGTATCACTAAGAAAAACATATGACCATGCTATCTAACAAACCAACTGCTAAAAAATTGCTTTTTTGTTTGACTTTCAGTTTTCTATGTACGCTGACATTTGGTCAAAATACCTCTCAAAAAAGTCCGTTTTGGGAACGGGTACGTTTTGGCGGTGGTGTCGGCATAGGTTTCAATAATGCTGGTTTTAACGGCGCAATCTCACCTACGGCATATTACCAAGTAACCAACAATTTTGCAGCTGGTGTTGGTATCAGTGGAATTTATTCAAAAGTTGGCGACAGTAGACTAACAGCATACGGCGGAAGTTTAGCTACTCTCTTTAATCCTATCGAATTCTTACAGCTTTCGGCAGAGTTGGAACAACTTAGAGTAACGCGCGCTTTCGGTGATGTAAAACAAAGAAATTGGGCTCCTGCCCTGTTCTTGGGCGTTGGGTACCGAACCAATTTTGCAACCATTGGCGTTCGCTATGATGTTCTTTACGATGAAGATAAAAGCATTTATGTAAACCCTTGGGCGCCATTTGTTCGCTTCTATTTCTAAGAATACTTTGCTTTTAGACTTACTTTCTGAAACTCTCGTTTCAAAATTAGGAAAGCGACCTGTTCGGCCACTTCAACTGCATCGGTGACCTTAATATTTTTGAACGCTTTCTCAGGAACATCGATTACATAGAGAAGATTCAGATATTCAGTAAATTTTTCCATGAGTAAGATATAAACTCTTTCATGTAATTCTTTCTGAAGTTGTTCAGGTGGCGTACTTTTTTCCAAATCGATATAGCAATTCGCTAGACCAAAATCTTTTTGCAACTGCAACAATAGGGCATCATATAAACGTTGCCCCGTTGCTTGTTGAAGTATCGTCGCACTATCTAAAAAGTTCATTACTACATTTTAAGTGAAGAGCTACTCCTTATAAACCACACCCTCTTTCATTACAAATACCACATTTTCCAGGGTTGAAACGTTTTTGGTCGGATTCTCATCGACGGCAACAATATCGGCCAAAAACCCAGTTTTAAGTTGACCCAATTCATTTTGAACACCTAACAGGTTCGCGTTGGTAACCGTTGCCGCTTGTATTGTTTCCATTATGGGCATACCGGCTTCATGCATAAAACCAAATTCCTTACCATTCTCTCCATGCGGAGAAACACCCGCATCTGTACCAAAAGCGATAGGCACCCCTTTTTTATAAGCCTTACCAAAAGTAACTTGACTGACCGGACCGATCTCACGGGCTTTTTTCGCAACTACAGGAGGCAAAAAACCTGGCATATCGGCCATCTTAGCAGCAGCTTTACCAGCAGATATGGTCGGCACCAAATAGGTGTTGTTTTCCACCATTAAATCCATCGTTTCTTCCTCCATTAGGGTGCCATGTTCAATAGTTTTTATGCCGCCTAAAATTGCACGACGCATTCCTTCATCGCCATGCGCATGTGCCGCCGTAAGCATACCATAATCTTTTGCGGTTGATGTAATGGCTTCTATTTCTTCAATTGTAAATTGTGGATTCTGACCATTTTTAGCGACGCTCATTACCCCACCAGTCGCTGTAATTTTGATAACATCAGAACCATCTTTATAGCGCTGACGAACAGCTTTTACGGCATCTTCAGGAGAATTAACAACACCTTCTTTTGGCCCCGGGTCGCCCCGTAAATCTTCGCGCATACCATTGGTAGGATCACCATGGCCTCCTGTTGAAGCTATCGTCTTGCCCGCGGTAAAAATTCGAGGCCCTTTAACCACCCCTTTATTAATCGCATTTCGCAAAGCGATATTAACACCAGAGCCACCAAGATCTCGAACTGTAGTAAACCCAGCCATAAGCGTTCGTTCTGCATAAACAGTAGCCTGTAAAGCTACATCAGCCGGGTTTTTGGTAAAGCGCTCCAAATATCTTGAAGGGCTTGATTCCCCTTCAATATGCACATGCATGTCTATAAATCCCGGTAGTACGGTCTTACTTTTAAGATCAATGACGGTATCCCCCTCTGAACCACTTAAGAAACCGTTTTGAATGCTTTTTATGGTCATACCGGAAACCACAATGGTCTTTTCTTTAAGTATTTTTCCTGATTGGGTGTCGACAATACTACCGCATTGCAGATAAATATCTTGAGCAGTCGCTAAAGTGATTGAAAATATTGCTGTTACTAAAAGTAGTTTTTTCATTTTAGGGAGGTATAAGAATTAAGAAAGGGAAATATACGTCATATTTCCCTTTATCCTTATTTCCAAAAAAGAAGCTTTTCTAATCTCTGATCTTCTGTTCCCATTCCCAGGCCGATTTCATTGCCTGATCTAAGGTGTATTCGGATTTCCAACCCAAAACGGTATTTGCCTTTGTAGTATCGGCGTATGCCTCAACAACATCCCCTGGACGCCTGCCCACTATTTTATAATTTAATTTTTTACCGGAAACCCGTTCAAAACTTTGAATCGCTTCTAAAACCGAACTACCCTTTCCCGTGCCGACATTAAAGACTTCGTAATTATCGCTATTCTTGCCGTCTAGTAGTCGTTGCAACGCTATTACATGAGCTTTTGCCAAATCGACAACATAGATGTAATCTCGAATGCATGTACCATCTTCGGTAGGATAATCATCCCCAAAAACGGATAATTCTTTACGCATTCCTATTCCCGTCTGAGTGATAAAAGGAACCAAATTTTGTGGAACGCCTACTGGCAACTCTCCTATTTCAGTGCTAGGGTGTGCCCCCATCGGATTAAAATAACGAAGTGCGATTGCCTGTAAATTCGGCCTTACCTTGCAGGTATCAAATATAATCTCCTCACCCATCTGCTTGGTATTACCGTACGGAGATTCTGCAGGTTTTATCGGTGCATTTTCAGTAATCGGCATCGAATCTGCTTGTCCATAAACCGTGCAAGAAGAACTAAAAATAAAGCTGGCCCTATTCTTTTTACAAAGCTCTTTTAAGATGTATACTAAAGTCCCGATATTGTTCTCATAGTAGAGCAATGGTTTTTCAACACTCTCGCCGACCGCTTTAGATGCTGCAAAATGAATCACTCCGGCAACATCGTTATGACGTCTAAAAAAATCTTCTACTTTTGATTTCTCTCTCAAGTCGAGCTTTTCAAATAAAGGCTTTGTTCCTGTTATTTTGGTAATACCATCAATTACTTTTTCATCGGCATTTGAACAATCATCGATTACGACGACTTCAAAACCTTCATTTTGCAATTCAACAACGGTATGGGAACCAATAAAACCTAAACCTCCGGTTACGAGAATTTTCATAAGTCTTCTTTTACTAATTAAATAACAAAGCTAGGCTTAATTTCACCTTAGCTATTCACAAAACCGATAACTGTACTTGTTATGAAGTTAATCTGCTCATCATCCAACTCAGTATGCATTGGCAGGGATATTACTCGGGTAATCAATTGATTTGTTACTGGAAAATCCGCCTCGTTATACCGGTCATCTAAATACGCTTTTTGTCTGTGCAAAGGAATTGGGTAATACACGCCACAAGGAATATCGTTTTCATTAAGATGCTTCACCAAATCATCTCGTTTGCCATTGGTAATCTTTAGAGTGTATTGATGAAAAACATGACAATCGCAAGTACTGCAAATACCTTCACAACCATTTACGGTTGTAGGCACTAGAATATTCGATTGGCCTGCGAATGCTTTAGAATATTTTCTTGCTGCTTCTCTTCGAGCATTACAATAAGCATCCAAGTTGGGTAATTTGGCGCGTAGTACTGCCGCCTGTATCGAATCTAATCTTGAATTTACCCCAACAACATCGTGGTGATATCGCACGTACATACCATGATTTACTATACCGCGCAGCGTATGGGCCAATTCATCGTCATTGGTAAAAATTGCACCGCCATCGCCATAGGCGCCAAGATTTTTTGATGGGAAAAACGAGGTAGAACCTACATGGCCAATGGTACCTGCCTTTTGCTTTCGACCATCTTTAAAAGTATGATTGGCCCCAATCGCCTGTGCATTGTCTTCAATAACATACAAATCGTGCTTATCGGCCAGTTCCATTATGGCATCCATATCGGCACATTGACCAAATAAATGAACCGGTACAATAGCTTTTGTTTTGGGCGTAATCGCCTTTTCTATTGCAGCAATATCGATATTAAAAGTATCTGCATCTACATCTACCAAAACAGGAGTTAATTGAAGTAACGCAATAACCTCTACGGTAGCCGCAAAAGTAAAATCTGCCGTAATGACCTCATCACCGGGCTTAAGACCAAGTCCCATCATCGCAATCTGCAAGGCGTCGGTGCCGTTGCCGCAAGGGATTACGTGCTTCACGCCTAAATACGCTTCAAGTTCTGTTTGAAAGGCTTTTACCTCTGGCCCATTGATAAAGGCAGACGTTTCCAAAATTTCTGCAATAGCGGTATTCACCTGTTCCTTAATACCTTGATACTGTTGACCAAGATCTACCATCTGAATTTTCCTCATTTTTTAGGGATTGGTTTGTCAACACAAAAATACAAAACCACCACCAATCATTTCTGTAAAGAACCGTAATTTAGCTGCAAAATCATTCAAGAGTGTACTTCGTTTATAACTTAATCGTTCAGGTTTCCTGGTTTCACTTAAAACTGGTGGCACTTTTTCATCCGAAAATCAAATTGTTCGTGCAAGGTCGAAAACGAACAATGTCTATTTTAAAAAAGGCCATACAGGATAACGATCAGACCATTTGGGTGCATGTGGCTTCTTTAGGGGAATTTGAGCAGGGGCTTCCGGTAATCGAAAAATTAAAAGTCGAATACCCATCCCACAAAATTTTGATTACTTTTTTTTCCCCCTCTGGATACGAAGTGAAAAAAAATACTTCTGCAGCAGATGTGGTAACCTATCTTCCGATAGATTCCCGTAAAAAGGCAACTGCTTTTCTAGATGCTACACATCCTTCTTTAGCAATTTTCGTAAAGTATGAGATTTGGCCCAATTATCTGAAAGAATTAAATAAAAGAAAGATACCTACGATCTTGATCTCTGCGATTTTTAATAAAAAACAGGTTTATTTTAAGAGTTATGGAAGTTTCATGCGAAAAGCGTTGATGGGTTTTTCTCATTATTTTGTGCAAAATGAAGCATCGAAAAACCTATTATCATCCATAGGCATAACTAATTCAACAATTTGTGGTGATACGCGACTAGATAGGGTTTCCGAAATTCTAGATCGTGATAACCAACTCGACTTTATGGAAGCCTTTAAACAAAACACCAAATGTTTTGTTGCCGGAAGTACCTGGCCAGAAGACGAAAAGATTATTATTGACTTTATAAACAACTCGTCGCCAGAATTAAAATTCGTTTTAGCACCGCATAAAATTCGAATGGATAAAATATTAAATCTGCAAGTAGCAATTAGCAAGAAAACTGCGCTATATTCCCAACGGGAAAGCAGTGATTTGAGCCAGCAGCAGGTTTTGATTATCGACCATATCGGAGTATTGACAAAAATCTACAGCTATGCCGATATTGCTTACGTAGGAGGCGGTTTCGCAACAGGATTGCACAATACGCTGGAACCTGCGGTTTTCGGCATACCGGTAATCATCGGTCCAAATTATGAAGGTTTTCAAGAGGCAGAAGAACTTGTCGCTTTAAAGGGACTAATACCTGTTACTCACCAACAAAATTTTAATCAAGTAATGAATCGTTTTTGTAATGATTCAAAATTCGTTAATGAAACTGGAAAAATAAACGCCGATTATATTGCTAAAAACAAAGGGGCTAGCATCCAGATCATACGATACATACGTACATTATTCTGATACCCCTAAAGTCAGTTTATGCGTTTCCCCTTAGTTGCACTACTGTTCTTTTTTACTTCGCTGTGTTCGTGTAACCTATCTAATAACACTAAAGATACTAATGAAGGTGACCCGAACAGTGAGCAGGAAAGTTTAGAATTTCAAAAACTGCGTAAAAAACAGGACTCCCTTTTAGAACTAAAGCAAAACAATCCAAAGAAAAAAGGTCTTGACTCTTTAAAACCTATTCAGGCATAGGTCTTAGCAATGACTGGTCATTTTTTGTTAACTTTAGTGCCAATCAACTGACCAATCGGATGAACTCCAAACTTTTTCGCATTTCTTTAACTGCCGCCCTAGCTGGGTTTTTATTTGGTTTCGACACCGTTGTTATTAGCGGGGCAAATCAACCTATTAAAGAACTTTGGGGCACCAACTGGTTTTTAGGGGAAACGCTTTTTACCTTTCATGGCATATTTATTATGTCGATGGCACTTTGGGGAACCGTGTTGGGCTCACTCATTGGCGGATGGCCCTGTGACCGTTTTGGTCGTAAAAAAACGCTGATCTGTATCGGTATTTTATATTTTCTCTCTGCAGTGGGCTCCGCATTAGCGCCCGAAGCTTACAGTTTTTCGATCTTTCGGTTTATCGGAGGTATCGGTGTGGGTGCTTCTTCAGTAGCTGCGCCAATTTATATTTCAGAAATTTCAAGTGCAGGTAATAGAGGCAGACTTACCGCAATGTATCAGTTCAATATCGTTTTGGGTATTTTAATCGCTTTTATTTCGAACTATCTAATCGGACTCTTTTTCTCCCCCGACATTTCATGGAGATGGATGCTCGGTATCGAAGGCTTTCCCGCTATTATATATACCTTATTAGTATTAAAAATACCCAATAGCCCCAGATGGCTTATGATGAAGCAAAAAGGAGAGGTAAAAGCACTAGATGCGATTCGCTCTTTAGGAACGACAGAGACAGATGCATTGGAACGCCTGAATCAAATTAAAAATGCAATAGTCGAAACAAGTACTAAGCAAAAAGAACGCCTCTTCTCGGGCAAATACAATAAACCCATAGTATTGGCATTTCTTTTGGCATTTTTTAATCAACTATCCGGAATCAATTTTGTACTGTACTACGCTCCAGAAATTTTAGAACGAGCAGGCTTGGCATCGGGTGAATCTTTATTAAGTTCCATTTCTATCGGTGTTATAAACTTAGCTTTCACTTTTGTCGGTATCGCTTTAATAGATCGTTTAGGAAGAAAACAATTAATGACCATCGGTTCAATAGGTTATATTATTAGTTTAGGTATGGTGGGTTGGTGCTTTTACAGCGGAGCCAATCCTCTTTTACTTTTAACCTTCATATTACTCTTTATTGCGTCGCATGCAATAGGCCAGGGTGCGGTGATATGGGTATTTATTTCGGAGATATTTCCAAATAAGATTAGAGCGTATGGGCAGTCTTGGGGTACTGGTGTGCATTGGGTTTTTGCTGCGATTATCACTTTAATTACACCAACTTTCTTAGATGCCGATATTGGCATATTCAAAGAGAACCCTTGGCCGATATTTATCTTCTTTTCAGCAATGATGGTATTGCAATTGCTATGGGTGTTCATTGCCATGCCAGAGACAAAAGGGGTATCATTAGAAGAATTGGCCAAAATGATGCGTCGCAAAGAGTCCTAACTAAAGTATTTCTATACAACTTAGCGAATAAATGCGCTTTATACCGAAAACACATACTAAAAATGCGACTATAGACTGAAATAAATCCATAAAATGTTAAATTCGGTCTTAAATTGTATAACTTTATAGTATAAACATAAAAATTATGGAACAAGAAATCACCTCAGGAACAAGAATGCTCAATATGGTTTTAAAAGTTACCGTTGTAATACTAGTAGGTATTTTAGCCTCAGTAGCTGTCGCAGCGATTCTTAAGTTAGTTGGCATTCTTTAAACCGCAGATTTAGTTCCCCAAACTTCTTATCACCTATTTAGTTATCAAAAAATCAGACCCTTTCATTGTGAAAGGGTTTTTTGTTTTCAGAATTCAAATTACCTCTTGTTTATTTGGGTAACATTAAGCTATACTGATGGCAAAACACATAAATCCTATATTTTACAACGCAAAACAGCCTTTTCACAACAAAAAATGTAGTAATTTTCTTAATAATTATATTTTGGCGCTCAGATAATTCATGCACTTTACATAAAATGTAAAGTGCCTTTTTAAAAAATACAAATTTAAGATATAATGATCTTTTTGGTTGTAGTTAAGCTACTTTGGTTTAATGGCCCTTCATCTTATGGAGGGCTTTAATGATTTATTAAGATTCAAAGCTTCAGCTTTTTAAAGACGGGCTCTCTCGCAACTCACTGAAATTTTTGGCACAAAAAAGCCCTTCGTTTAAGAAGAGCTTTTCCCTTTGTACAGGCGGAGAGACTCGAACTCTCACACCTTGCGGCACTAGATCCTAAGTCTAGCGTGTCTACCAATTCCACCACGCCTGCATTATTTCAAAATTTTAAAAGACTTAATTCGCTAAGTCCTAAGTCTAGCGTGTCTACTCCCGGCGCTTCAGGGCCACCACGCCTGCAGTTTCAATATACCCTCAAAAAAATCATTTTAAGGTCTTACGTGTCTACTCCCGAAACCTCGGGACCACCACGCCTGCATAATCAACAACAACCTATTTGATTATCGGGTTGCAAATATAATTTAAAATTTGAAATCATAGCTACCCCTCGTATTAAATCTCCGATTTTACCCGTATAGTTAAATTATACGATTCTAAACCAAATCACTGTAGGCGAAATAGATTTGTAAACGTGAGTACATTCATTTCATTTACCAAAACAATACGCAGTACCGAGTTTTCGTGTAATAACCGTACCGCATATGATGACCTACGTACTATAACTGAAAACCGCTTGATCTTAAAAAGTTTTTACCGCTAGTGTTAGCCGCGACTCGAGAGATAAGTATCATAGTATTGGAAACTACTAAACCCTGACCGTAGAAGTTGTGTTTCCCTATTGGTAAAAGTGGATTTGAACGGCTTTGAGATTTCTTATCGGACATCTAATCAAGGGAGGTAAATATTTTTTTGACCACCTCTTCTATAACCGCTACAGATAAAGGCTTCAACCTAATATCATCGATCGTTGAAGTTTCGGACAACTTTTTCTATCGATCGGGCTTAAAGAAGTACTCAAAAGCACTACGGCAGGCCGCTCTTCTTTTTTCTCAATAAGATTTTGAAATTCTTCTAAAAACTCCCAAGCATTCATTATTGGCATATTAATATCTAAAAAAATAAGGTCGGGCAACACCTCTTTATTCATTTTTAGATACTCTAGCGCAGTATCACCACTTTGAAAATCCACGATTTTCTCTGTGCAACCCGCCATACGAACGAACTTCCTGTTAATAAAATTAGTAGCGGCATTATCATCTAGCAGTAAAACAGAATTTAATTTTTTTTTCAACTCTCTAATTTTTTGATTGTGAAATTGAATGTACTTCCTTTTCCTATCTTCGAATCGACCCAAATATGGCCGTTATGTAGCTCTACTATTTTTTTACATTGTGCCAATCCGATACCGGTCCCTTCATAGCTATCCATATTATTCAAGCGTTGAAAAATATTGAATACCTTATCTAGGTTTTTTGCTTCGATACCAATACCGTTGTCCTTCACCGAAAAAGTATAATATTCTTTCTTTTCGACAGCTGAAATACTGATTTTAGAAATTCGCCCTTTGTTTCTAAATTTAATAGCATTTGATATCAGGTTTAGAAAAAGGGAGTTGAGTTCCATATTGTAGCCTTTTAAGACAGGGAGTTTCCCGACGGCCATTTCCGTATCGGTATCTTCAAGTCTCTTGCTTAAATCATCGACAACTCTTTGCACCACTTCATTACAGTCAAGAGTGCTAACTTCTTCGCTCTTTCCGATTCGAGAATAGCCCAAAACACTTTTTACAAGGCCACCCATTCTACCGGCTGCATTAGTAATAAACTCTAAATACTGCTTGCCTTCTGCATCAATCTTATCTACATACTGCTCATTAAATAAACTTACAAAATCAGTAATTGTATTTAACGGTTCTTGCAAATCATGGCTTGCGACGTAGGCAAACTGTTCTAATTCTCTATTGCTTCTATACAGCTCTTCCTCTGTATTTTTAAGTTGGGTAATATCTACATGACTACCCACCATCCTCATTGGAGCTCCTTTATCGTCCCATTCAATAACCTTACCTCTGCAGTAGACCCATACAATACCTCCATCCTTATGATAATAGCGCACTTCATTATGAAAGGGTATCGCTCCTTTTGAGCTAGTGTGTCTTTCAAATAACTCGAAAACTCCGGGTAAATCGTCTGGATGAATTATTTTTTGCCAAGCCTCGGGCAAATTTTCCATCTCATCATCTTTATAGCCAAACATTGCCTTAAAACTAGGACTCAAATATTCTGTACCATCTTGAATCATCCAATCCCAATACCCGGCCATAGTGCCTTCCAATAATTGCTCAAAGGCATTATTCTTGTCTAAATACTGCTTTTGAACTTCTTTAATATCAGAAATATCGCGTAATGAGCAAATTGAATACAACTCCTTACCTTTTTTATCATACAGCATCTCGGCATTTAAGCTTAATATAATTTCAGAGCCGTCTTTTCGTCTTAATCGGCGTTCTTGATTTGATAATTTACCAGAAGCCTTAAACTCTTTAAAGCGTTTTTTAGCGGTATCCGATTCCTCTTTGACATAGATGTCGGAAAGATGCATCCCGATAAGTTCAGTACTATTTTCATACCCCATGTTATATACGAAGCGCATATTGCAATTTATTATACATCCATCAGAATCAAAGCTCACGAACATGTCGGGCGCATTATTGTAGAGGGCTTTAAATTCTCGTTCACTTTTTTGTATTTTTTGTTGCGATATTTTTAGCTCGGTAATATCTACAAAACTAATTACGACACCCTCTATCGCATTATTACCGTTAGTATATGGCGTGATTCTTTTTAAGTACCAATTGCCGTTATTGGATTGGAGTTCTTGCTGCCATATTTTACCTGAATCTGCAACCTCTTTTGCCCGAATAGAAATTCTTTCATTATTCCCAAAATTACTCTTAAAATGGTCGATAGGTCTATCAATATCAGCACTTCTCAGATTAAAATGCTGTTGCATCGAAGGTGTGAATTTTCGAATGCGCATTTCTTTATCCAGGAAAATAGTTCCGATTTCAGTACTTTTTAGAAGATTATCCATATCAGAGTTAAGCGCTGCTAAATCTTCGATTTTCTGTTGTAGCTCTGCATTTACAGTATGCAACTCCTCATTTACACTTTGCAGTTCTTCATTTGTACTTTGTAGTTCCTCATTTGACGCCAAAAGCTCCTCATTCGTACTTTGCAGTTCTTCATTTGCGCTATCGACCTCTTCGACTACAAGCTGCAGCCTTTCATTCGATTCTTTCAGTTCTTCTTCTAACTCGGCTATCAGTTCGCCACGAATACTCAAATGGTTTTCAACCACTTTTGCAGTTCCTTCATGTTCTTTTTTTGGCATAAACAATAACAAACAACCCTTACTAAGTATTGAATTATCAAAATAAAAAGGATTGACAAGAATATCTACGTTCATTGCCACATTGCGCATGCTAATTTTCATTCCCTTATAAAGCACGCGTTGTTTTGTGCTAATTGCTTTGCGCACCTTAGCAGCCAAGGTGGCCGAAATTGTACTCGGAAGCATTTTGAGCAAATTCATGCTAAACCCTTTGTCAGGTAGCTCTATAAACTTTTTAAATTCTCCAACTGCATGTAAAATATTAAAATTCTCATCTATATAAACGCTAGCTAGCCCCATTTCTTCGGCAACAACTTCGTTCATAACCTCAGCCAACTTATTTTCAATTCTTGGGGTATTCCTTGCTTGCATTATACTTGGTGCCAACTTTTGAATATTTGGTTGATTCAATGGCTCCATGCCCATTGTTTTAGCAGGCAAAATATTCTTAAATATCTTTAATTTGCGATTTACCCCTTTCAACACATTTTTATGATCCCCAAGGCTCTCACTACTTCCTAAAAGTAATATTCCATTTAAGTTAAGAGAGTAATGCAATAGCCCTATAATCTCTTTCTGAGCGCTTAGCTTCATATAAATAAGGAGATTGCGACATACAGTTATATCAATTTTATTAAATGGAGGGTCACTTAGCACATTGTGTTGGCTAAAAATCACCATTTGTCGCAGGGAATCTTTTACTTTGTACGTATTGCCTTTTTGAACAAAGTACTTTTGAAGTCGTTTCTTAGAAACATTGGCCTTGATAGCTTCTGGATAAATTCCCTTAATACCAATATCCAAGTGGTTACTTGCCAAATCGGTTGCAAAAATCTTCACTGCCAAATGTTTACCTTGCCGTTCTAGCTCCTCAGAAATGAGAATGGCCATACTATAGGCCTCCTCACCTGTACTAGTTCCTACGCACCATACCTTAATCGCATCCTTTTCGTTCTTTGATTTTATAATATCGGGAATAACGCTAGACCCCATATAATCCCATACAGGTGTATCTCTAAAAAAGTCAGTTACACCAATCAAGAATTCTTTTGCCAATAGATGTGCCTCATCTCTATTTTCGCTTAAAAAATTGAGGTATTCGTTTAGGTTTTGAAATTTATTAACGCTAATTCTCTTCGCTATTCTTCTTACCAGCATGGGGCGCTTGTAGTGCATAAAATCTAGCTTAGTAGTACTGCGAATTTTAAGAAGAATACGATTTACAGTTTGCTCGTCTTGCGCGATTTGATCCTCTGAATCAATTTTAATTCGAGGGTGGTCTATAAAGTAAATTAATTCTGCAGGCAGCTGCTCTACAGGCAAAGTATAGTCGACCAATCCCGTATTAATTACACTTTGCAGCATTCCATCAAACTTTGCCTGTGCAGGGTCTTGAACCATGACCATACCTCCTGCTTCTTTAATTGCCCGAGTGCCGATAGTACCGTCGCTTCCTGTTCCACTAAGAACAATACAAATCGCTTTTTCTTTGCACTCGATGGCAAGGGACTTAAAGAAAATATCTATCGGCAGATTCAAATCGCCACGGGTTGGCTTATTGGTCAGCATAAGCTTATTACCTATGAGCTTCATATTTTTCTTAGGAGGAATAAGATAAACAGCACCAGGTTCTACCTGCATGCCATTCTTGATTTCATAAATCGGCAATGTGGTGCTCTTCGCCAATAATTCATCCATTGACGACTTGTAGTCAGGGCTTAGGTGTTGAATAATCACGAAGCTATGAAGGCAGTCGCTCGGCACATTATTAAAAAATTCCTTTAAGGCCTCAAGACCGCCAGCACTTGTGCCGATCGCTATGATTCTGGAATCTTCTCCAATGTCTTGCGCATACAGCTCTTTTGACTTGTCACTTTTTATAGTACTGGGGGTACTTCTTTTAGTAGTCGCCATATTTTAGTGTTTTAGGTTGGCTTTGTGATAGGGTAATCCTTACGATTTTTTCTCGTCTCTTAAAGGTAGAGCTATTCACCCATAAACAAAAATACTTGTGCATGGAGTTCGGTATTCCGATAAAGACTCCTTTTTTATGACACTTACCAATACTCAAAAGTCACAAAGAAATATAATTTTACTTTTATTACATAAACTGAAGAACTAATTCCTTAAAAATAAGTGACTTGATGTAAACCCTTTGAATAGCCTAGTTTAAAAACGAGGTAATTAGGAATAGCGTCATCGGTTCTTTTCTTACCTTAGTTTAATATCAAAGCATTATGAAAGACCCAAAAGAATATATAAGCAATCACAAAGAACGATTTATACAAGAACTGATTGACCTCCTAAGAATACCTTCGGTAAGTGCAGATGCTAATTTTAGCCAAGATGTTCTGAATACTGCTAAGGTCGTAGAAAAAGCACTAAACCAAGCAGGTTGTGATCTTGTAGAAATACACGAGACTGCCGGATATCCCATTGTATATGGAGAAAAAATCATCAACCCTGAACTGCCAACTGTTTTGGTTTATGGCCATTATGATGTGCAACCAGCTGACCCCATTGAATTATGGGACTCTCCGCCGTATGAACCTATTATTAAAAAAACAGCTATTCATCCTGAAGGCGCAATTTTTGCACGCGGTTCTTGCGATGATAAAGGCCAGATGTATATGCATGTTAAGGCCATGGAATTTATGGTCAAAACCAACCAACTACCCTGTAATGTGAAGTTCATGATCGAGGGCGAGGAAGAAGTCGGCAGTAATAACCTCGCTGTTTTCGTACAAGAGCATCACGAGAAACTGGCAAATGATATCATCTTAATTTCCGATACAGGAATAATCGCAAACAATGTGCCCTCGATTACTACGGGCCTACGCGGACTCAGTTATGTTGAAGTTGAAGTTACCGGTCCCAATCGCGATTTACATTCCGGACTTTACGGAGGGGCGGTAGCGAACCCAATAAATATTCTCACAAAGATGATTGCCTCGTTGCATGACGAAAGCAATCGCATTACCATTCCCAGTTTCTATGATAAGGTAGAAGAACTCTCTACCGATGAGCGGGCTGAAATGGCAAAAGCCCCGTTTTCGTTAGAAGATTACCAAAATGCTTTGGATATCGATTCTGTTTATGGTGAAGAGGGGTACACCACGAACGAGCGAAATGCTATCAGACCTACTTTAGATGTAAATGGAATTTGGGGAGGCTATATAGGTGAAGGGGCCAAAACGGTAATTGCCAGCAAGGCCTATGCAAAAATATCGATGCGGCTGGTACCAAATCAAAATTGGCCAGAAATTACCGAACTCTTCACACAGCACTTTGAAAGCATAGCTCCCAAGGGTGTTACCGTAAAAGTGACTCCGCACCACGGCGGTCAAGGATATGTTACTCCTATCGATACGATTGGGTATAAAGCTGCTTCAAAAGCATACGAAACAACTTTCGGTAAAAAGCCTATTCCGCAGCGTAGTGGAGGTAGCATTCCTATCGTCGCGCTATTTGAGAAAGAACTCGAAAGCAAAACAATTTTAATGGGTTTTGGATTGGATAGTGATGCCATACATTCCCCCAACGAGCATTTTGGTGTGTGGAATTATCTAAAAGGCATTGAAACAATCCCCTATTTCTACGAATATTTTACAGAGATGTCTCAGCAACAATAAGTGGTTAGAGGTAATACAATAATGAAATTACAGCCTTAGTAATGTTTGATGCACGGCATTGATTACCAATGCCATTCTTTCTAAATCAAGTGTGTTCATAGTATCCGTTTTCTCATGGTAATTTGAGTTTCTCAAAAAGGCCGTATCGGTAATCATTAATGCACTGATATCCAATTTCCAGTAGTTGAGATGGTCTGAAAAATCTACCCCTTCCGTAGACGATGGCCCATCAAAACCTACCGTTTTGATGATATCGGTATTTTTAAAATGAGTGTTGAAATCTTTCGCAAATTGCTTTTTGTTGATTCTACCGACCAAGCTTATAAAATCGCCCTTAGTACCGTAAACGGCGCTTAATCTTGCGTCAGGATAGTGTTGTGAATTCGCCTCACTACTAAAATACCCTATCATCTCTAGGCTAATCATCCCTTTTACATCTAATTTTTCGGTTATTAGTGACTTGGCATGCACATAGCTTCCCATATTTTCTGTTCTAAAATAGGGAGGTTCCTCTAAGGAATAGGCAACCAAATCTATCCTGTATTTAAGTGTATCGTTTTTGAGAAGTCTTGCTAATTCCAATAAACCAACTACTCCGCTTGCATTATCATCAGCACCTTCTTGGTTTCCGCAGACATCATAATGCGCACCGACTATAATTCTGTGTTCGTTATTCGTACCAAAAGAAGCAATTACATTGCGATAGGTACTGCCATTGACCGAAAAATTCTGAAATTTAGTGGAATCTGTATGCTGATTAAATTCCGATGCTATATAATCGCAAACCCTATCTAATTCTTCTACATTTGAGTAGTTTCTAAAGGCTGGCGACTTGGTAATCGTCGTTAAATGCTTTTCTAATCTGAGCGTGTCGGTAGATTTTTGTGAACACCCTGAGCAAAGGGTCATCAAAAAAACTATACTTAAGCTCTTTTGTAGTGCTGTCGACATCATCCTCATATCTTTTTTACATATTTGGTAATAATAACAATTTGTGTAGGCCCAACTTTACCCTCGATAAAATCTGAGTTTTCGCGATCTAAAGATATTCTCCGAATCGCCGTTCCCTGTTTGGCGACCAAACTAGAACCTTTTACTTTCAAATCTTTTATCAGAACTACACTATCTCCATTTTCTAGAATTACCCCATTAACATCTCTATGAATTAGCTTTTCGCTTTCGGTTAACCCTTCGCCCGTGGATTTTGCCCATTGCAGGGTCTCATCTTCCAAATACATCATATCTAATAAGTCTTTTGGCCAGCCTTCCGATTTTAATCGTGAAAGCATACGCCAAGCGACTACTTTTACCGAATCATGTTCACTCCACATGCTATCGTTCAAGCAGCGCCAATGATTAACATCTGTAGTGTCCGTCCCGAGGCTTCGGGATTCGATTTGGGCAATGCAAACTGCACAGGCCAATAGGCTTCCATCAATTCCATGATTAGTGACCGGAGGTACTTTATAAATTTTTAAATTATCAATTGAAGCACATAATTCGCATTGCCCTCCACTTCGTTGTTCTAAATCATTCAATAAACTCATTTCGTGCATTTAGTCGATAAAACTATGGCTTTGAAACGATGAAATGGGTAGATGAACGAGTATTTTAATGAGATTGTACTACATATAGTCTTTTCCCGTTCAAACAGCCTACAAATTAACCTACTTACCATGACCATATCAAAGCAAAAAACTTCTTTATTTTTTAGGCTGAGTATTTCCGTAACCGTATTAGCTGCCCTTTTTAAGTTCATACCATGGCCGGTGATTATCATTGGAGCTGTCGGCATGGTTGTTTTCCATACCATTCAAGTCATACAAAAAGAAACTAGAGTGCCATTAGATTATGCAAGGCACCTACTTATTATATTTTTTTCGGTTAATTACGTGTTCAGTATTCTTCATTTACCCTATGTGCATGTCCTTACCATGCTGACCAAAACAGCACTTATCGCTTTTCTTGGTTTGTATATTAAAGAAATAATAGCTCCTAATCAAGAAAATTCTGAAAACAATCTTTTATTGCAGGAGTTTAGCACGGAGAAGCTCTCTTTCATTCTAGCAGACCTCGCTACAGTTTATATTGTAACCGCTTCGCTTTTCAAAATTCTCAACTGGGAATTGGGCATCATAAACAGTAACCTTTTATTGATTATAGGTCTTTTTTCAGCTTTAATTTCTATTTTGGCCAGTTCGAAGAGTTTAGCGAAATAATGAATTTTCTAAGATCGTCTACAAAGCAATTCACGTATGTGGCTTGCTTGCTTTTTTGTATCTATCCCTGACACCAATTCCGCGAGTAATTACCCACTTCTAGGAATAATCTGCTGCATTTTTAGTAAGAATAGATTGAATTTTTTTACTCTACATTTGTAGAATTAAACTATTTGCTCTATGTTTGTAGAGTAAATAATTTAATTTTCTTTATTGACACCTAAAAATGTAGTTTATGCAGTTATCCAAAACCGAAGAAGAACTGATGAATATTTTATGGAAGCAAAAGAAAGCTTTTATGAAAAATCTATTGGATGCCTACCACGAACCCAAACCTGCTACTACTACTATAGCTACGTTGCTTAAGAGAATGACCGATAAAGGTTTTATAGCCTATAAAAGTTTTGGTAGAACTAGAGAATATTACCCTTTGGTCAAAAAGAAAGACTATTTCTCAAAACATGTAAACGGACTAATTAAAAATTTCTTTAACGATAGCCCAGGGCAATTCGCTTCTTTCTTTACCCAAGAAACAAATTTGAGTAAAGAAGAACTGGAAAACCTGAAAGCTTTAATCGTTAGTGAAATTGAAAAAAAATAATTATGTTGGTATACCTTCTAAAATCCGGAGCCTGCCTTGGCATCTTATTCCTATTCTACAAAATCTTCTTGGAAAAGGAGAGTGTACATGTATTTAAGCGCTACTATTTGCTTGCTGCATTGGTACTAGCTCTCGTTATTCCGGCAGTGGTATTTACCGAATATGTAGAAGTACCCACACCAACATACACCGCTGTACAATATGTACAAACTTCACAAGAAGTAATTAATGTACCGCCTGCGCTAGAAGCAGATGTAGATATCGCCCCAATTTTATGGAGTATTTATTTTATTGGATTGCTGTTTTTCGGAATTAAATTCATCAAGAATCTTTTTCAGATTTACAGAAGAATACGGAAAAACCAAAAATTGAAACTGGAACGGTTTACACAAGTTTTATTAAAAGAGAAACTACCACCTCATACCTTTTTCAGTTATATCTTCTTGAACAAAAAGAACCTCGAAGCCGATAAAATTCCTAAAGAAGTCCTGCTGCATGAAGAAACACATGCATTACAAAAGCACAGTTGGGATGTTATTTTTGTAGAGTTTTTACAAGTGATATTTTGGGTGAACCCATTTATATTCTTGTCAAAGAAAGCCATAAAACTAAATCATGAGTTTTTGGCAGACCACGCCGTATTGAAAAACAATATAGACGAAACTAGCTACAAAAATACCTTGCTGTCGTACTTATCACCCGATAGCGAAAAACACTATCAATCTTCAATGGCAAACGCCATTACAAATTCATCTTATTCATCAATCAAAAAACGATTTAAAATCATGAAAACACAAACATCTAAAAAATCCGTTTTGCTTAGAAGCTTGTTATTGCTACCACTGTTG